>CEOW01062013.1_pt1 | contig 14269 bp, 10 predicted proteins | sample 530621 | NCBI WGS metagenome assembly CEOW01 (sample SAMEA2620734, study PRJEB7988) | marine metagenome | isolation source: saline water (ENVO:00002010), including | reverse complement strand
GGGACTGTCAAAGGATTTATCTAATTCTTATTGATAATTTCTTCTGTTAAATTTGAGGGTACTTCCAGGTATTTTTTAAACTCCATGGTATATGTTGCTCTACCTTGTGTTGCTGAACGCAAATCTGTAGCATATCCGAACATTTCAGATAGTGGCACTAACGCCGTAATAGCCTTTCCTGAGGGGATATCCTCCATATTTTGAACTTGTCCTCTTCTTCTATTTAAGTCTCCAACAACGTCTCCCATGTAATCTTCTGGCGTAACAACTTCCACATCCATCATTGGCTCAAGAAGTATTGGACTAGCTTTTAATGCACCATCCTTAGCTGCCATAGAACCAGCAAGTTTGAATGCCATCTCGCTTGAATCAACTTCATGATATGAACCGTCATATAGTGTTACTTTTACACCCTGTAGCGGATATCCAGCCACTACACCGTTTTGTAATTGCTCCTGTACGCCTTTTTGTACTGCTGGTATGTACTCTTTTGGTATAGCTCCGCCCTTAATTTCATCAACAAATTCAAACTCTTCTTCACACGGCTCCATTCTCATCAGTACGTGACCATATTGCCCTTTACCACCTGATTGTTTTGCATATTTATGTTCTACTTCAACATTTGAAGTTATAGCTTCTCTGTATGCTACCTGTGGTTTTCCTACATTTGCCTCAACACTAAATTCTCTTTTCATCCTTTCAACCAGTACTTCTAAATGTAATTCTCCCATACCTGAGATGATTGTTTGTCCTGATTCTTCATCTGAACTTACTCTGAATGATGGATCTTCTTGCGCTAACTTTCCTAGTGCTATAGACATTTTCTCTTGATCTGGTTTTGACTTAGGTTCAACAGCTAGAGATATAACTGGTTCCGGAAATTCCATTCTCTCAAGAACAACAAGATCTTTAGCGTCTGAAAGCGTATCACCTGTTGTGACATTTTTAAGACCAATACAAGCAGCTATATCTCCTGCTCTTACTTCCTTAATCTCTTCTCTATTATTTGAATGCATTTGAACCATTCTTCCTATTCTTTCTTTATCGTCCTTGACTGTATTTATTACGCCATCTCCTTGTGATAAGACACCTGAATAGACTCTAACGAATGTTAAATTTCCGACAAAAGGATCGGTTGCAATTTTAAATGCTAAAGCCGAGAAAGGCTCCTCGTCACTTGAACTTCTCGAAGCAGGTTGTTCTGTTTTAGGATTTATTCCCTCAATGGCTTTAACTTCATCAGGAGCAGGCAAATATTCAATCACTGCATCTAAAACAGCTTGTACACCCTTGTTTTTGAAAGCTGAACCGCAAAGAGCAAGAGTAATTTCATTTGCTAAAACCCTTTCCCTTAAGCCTTTTTTAATATCGTCTTCAACTAAGTCTCCTGACTCCAAATATTTTTCCATTAATTCTTCATTTGCCTCTGCAGCGGCTTCAACAAGCTCCTCTCTCAAAGAATCACATTTTGATACCAAGTCTTCAGGTATATCTGTATATTCAAACGTTGAGCCCTTATCTGCCTCATTCCAGGTAATGGTTTTCATTTTGATGAGATCAATAACACCTTTGAAATCATCTTCAGCTCCGATGTTATATTGAATTGGAACTACAGTCGCTCCAAGCCTTTCTCTAATTTGTCCTACAACTCTCTCAAAATCAGCTCCAGCTCTATCCATTTTATTTACAAAAACAATTCTTGGAACTTCATATCTATTTGCTTGTCTCCAAACAGTCTCAGATTGAGGCTGTACACCAGATGAACCACAGAATACTACCACTGCACCATCTAAGACTCTGAGAGATCTTTCAACCTCAATAGTAAAGTCAACGTGACCGGGTGTGTCTATTATATTGACCCTGTGCTCTTCAAATTGTTGCTCCATACCACTCCAGAAACATGTAGTTGCTGCCGAAGTAATAGTTATGCCTCTTTCTTGTTCTTGTTCCATCCAGTCCATAACAGCAGCGCCGTCGTGGACCTCTCCAATTTTATGCGAAATACCTGTGTAAAAAAGAACTCTTTCTGTAGTGGTTGTCTTACCAGCATCAACGTGAGCACAAATGCCAATGTTTCTATATCTATTTAAAGGTGTTTTTCTAGCCATAATTAAAACCTGAAGTGAGCGAAAGCTTTATTTGCTTCTGCCATTCTGTGCATATCTTCTTTTTTCTTAACTGCTGATCCTTTCCCATCTTTCGCTTCTTTAAGTTCAGCTGCTAATCTCGCTGGCATTGATTTTTCTTTTCTATTTCTTGCAGCTTCTACAATCCATCTCATTGCTAAAGCAGTTCTTCTTTTTGCTCTTACTTCCACTGGAACTTGGTATGTCGCTCCACCAATCCTTCTTGATCGAACTTCAACTACTGGAGCAACCTGATCTAATATTTTTTTGAATAATTCAACCGTATCTTCTCCTTTGCTATCTTTCTCTAACTGTTCAAAAGCACCATATACTATGCTTTCAGCAATAGATTTTTTTCCGTCAACCATAAGCTGGTTCATGAACTTAGCAATAATTTCACTTTCGTACTTTGAATCAGGAATAACTTTTCTTTTTGGTGCCGCTCTTCTTCTCATTATTTACCTTTTTTTGCACCATATTTTGAACGGCCTTGTTTTCGTTCTGAAACACCTGATGTATCTAGGGCACCTCTCACAGTGTGATATCTAACTCCTGGCAAGTCTTTTACTCTTCCGCCTCTAATCAGAACAACTGAATGTTCCTGTAAGTTATGACCCTCACCACCAATGTACGATGTAACTTCAAATCCTGATGTAAGTTTTACCCTACAAACTTTTCTCAAAGCTGAATTAGGTTTTTTTGGAGTAGTCGTATACACACGTGTACATACTCCTCTTCTTTGAGGACAATTCTTTAAAGCTGGAACATCGCTCTTAGAAGCTTTAGTTCTTCGAGGTTTCCTAACTAATTGATTAATCGTAGCCATTTTTAAAAACTGAATGATAAAGCAGTGCTATTCATGGGTCAATCCTTACTGAAAGCTTTCCAGTAGTTCTTTTTTCAATGCTTCTTCAATATCTTGAATCTCTTCTGAAGATACACTTGCTTTTTGATTAGCTGCAAAGCCTGTTCCTGCTGGAATTAACCTTCCTACAACAACATTCTCTTTTAGTCCTCTTAAGGTATCTTTTTTGCTCGTAACCGCAGCCTCTGTTAAAACTCTTGTAGTTTCTTGGAATGATGCAGCTGAAACAAAAGAATCAGTTGATAGAGCAGCTTTAGTTATTCCCAGAAGCATCCTATCAAAGACTGCTGGCTTCTTATCAGATGCAACTAAGTTTTTATTTGAAGCTCTAACCTTTGTAAGCTCTACTACATCACCCTCTAAATATTCACTATCGCCAGGATCAGTAATTGTTACTTTCTTCATCATCTGTCTGCTAATTGTCTCTATGTGCTTATCGTTAATCACTACACCTTGCAGTCGATAGACGTCTTGTACTTCTGCAATAAGGTGCTTAGCAAGTTCTTCGACACCATGCATTGCTAATAAACTATGAGTATCCACAGGCCCATGACAGAGGATGTCGCCTTTCTCTACCACATCGCCTTCCAGGAATGATACAGCTCTATATTTTTGTATCATCATCTCAACTGGTTCACCTTTCTCAGGTGTAATTACAAGCCTTTTTCTTCCTTTTGTTTCTTTTCCGTAGGAAAGTACACCCGAAGCTTCGGCATAAATCGTGCCATCTTTAGGTTTCCTCGCCTCAAATAAATCTGCAACTCTTGGCAAACCACCTGTTATATCTTTCGTTTTTGTTCCCTCAACTGGTACCCTTGCTATAAATTCACCAGTGGAAACTTTGTTTCCATTATTCTTCATAAGAATAGATTTTGACGGCAAGGAGTAAGAAGCAATAACTTTTTTCTTCGAATCCAATACGGTAATAGAAGGACTCATTCCTTTACCTTTTACAGGTCTGTCATTTACATCAATAACTTCTCTTGTAGTTGAGCCTGTAAGATCATCGACATCAACTTTCATTGTCACGTCCTCAGAGAGGTCATTAAAAGAAACTGTTCCTTCAACTTCTGCGATAATTGGTAGAGTTAAAGGATCCCATTTAGCAATTAATGTTCCAGGGTCTACTTTTGTATTATCGGCATAAAGTAATTCTGCACCATATGGTATTGAATATTTCTCCAAGAGGTTTTCGTCATCGTCTTGAATTGTAAAATGAGCATTTCTAGACACAACAACTAATTCACCGTTTTTCTTTGCAACAGTTTTCAAGGAGCTATCAAATACTATATTTCCACCTCTCAAAGTTGTAACAGAATCATCTTCAGCCGAACCAGACGCTGCCCCTCCGATATGGAAAGTTCTCATAGTAAGTTGTGTTCCTGGCTCACCTATAGATTGAGCAGCTACAACACCAACAGCCTCACCAATATGAACAAGATGTCCTCTTGCTAAATCTCTCCCGTAACATTTAGCACACAATCCTTGCGATGCTTCGCAAGTAATAGGAGATCTAATTTTAACTTTTTTAATTCCTGAGTTTTGTACTTCCAATGATGTTTCTTCATCAAATAGATGACCTTTCTTAAATAAAACTTTTCCATCCTTCTTGATATCTTCTTGTAAAACTCTTCCGAGAATTCTCTCTGAGATTGTCTGAATGACTGAAGCGCCATCAATAATAGCTTCCACAGTAATACCTTCTTCTGTGCCGCAATCATCAGATGTTATAACTACATCTTGGGATACATCGACTAATCTTCTTGTTAAATATCCGGAATTAGCAGTTTTCAGAGCTGTGTCTGCAAGTCCTTTTCGAGCACCATGGGTAGACGTGAAATATTCAAGCATCGATAAGCCTTCTCTAAAATTAGAAGTAATTGCACTTTCAATAATGCTGCCGTCGGGCTTCGACATGAGACCTCTCATTCCAGCAAGTTGTCTAATCTGTGCTGGCGAGCCTCTTGCTCCTGAATCTGCATACATAAATACACTGTTAAATGAAGGTGTTATAACTTCGTTACCTTCTTTATCAGTTTCAACTTTATCACCCAATGCACCCATCATTGAGTTCGCTACTTTTTCATTTGTTCTAGACCATATATCTATGATTTTGTTGTATTTTTCACCCTTAGTTAATAATCCAGATTCAAACTGTTGCTCAATACTTTGAACTTCATTTTCAGCATTTGATATGATCGTGGTTTTATCATCCGGAATTTCAAAATCATTAACACCTATCGAAGCACCAGAAGAAGTAGAATACTCAAATCCAAGATACATTAGCTTATCAGCAAATAAAACAGATTCTTTCAGTCCAAAGTCTTTGTAGACACTGGCAATAAGACTTAATAGATCTTTTTTCTTTAGAGTTTTATTCACTTTCTCAAAATGCAAACCAGCAGGCATGATTTCGTATAAAAGACATCTACCAACAGTTGTTTCATAAAGGTTTTTTTCATCGCCTTCTTTAACTCTTACTTTAATTTTAGTATGAAGGTTTATTTGTTTTTCTAGGAAAGCTCTCTTAACTTCATGTACATCTACGAATGATCTGCCTTCACCTGGAAGATTAAAATCTTCTTTGGTTAAGTAATAGATCCCAAGCACTACATCTTGGTTAGGCTGAATAATTGGTTCACCACTAGCTGGTGAAAGAATATTATTTGTTGACATCATAAGTGCTCTAGCTTCAAGTTGTGCTTCAAGTGAAAGTGGAACGTGAACAGCCATCTGATCACCATCAAAGTCAGCATTGAATGCCACACATACCAATGGATGTAGTTGAATAGCTTTACCTTCAATTAATACTGGCTCAAATGCTTGGATACCTAATCTGTGGAGAGTAGGAGCTCTATTTAGTAAAACAGGGTGTTCTCTAATCACTTCATCAAGGCAATCCCAAACTTCTGGTGTCTCTTCTTCAACAAGTTGTTTAGCTGCCTTTATTGTTATAGTTATGCCTTTTTGTTCGAGCTTATTGAATATGAAGGGTTTAAAAAGCTCCAATGCCATTTTTTTCGGTAGTCCGCATTGATGCAATTTTAATGTTGGGCCAGATACAACAACTGATCTACCAGAATAATCAACTCTTTTGCCTAATAGGTTCTGTCTAAATCTCCCTTGCTTACCTTTGATCATATCTGCAAGAGATTTCAGTGGTCTTTTATTAGTCCCTAAAATCGCTCTACCTCTTCGGCCGTTATCCAGCAGAGCGTCTACAGATTCTTGTAGCATTCTTTTTTCATTTCTTACAATAATTTCTGGAGCACCAAGTTCAAGCAAACGTTTTAGTCTGTTATTTCTGTTTATAACTCTTCTGTATAGGTCGTTTAGATCCGATGTTGCAAATCTGCCTCCATCTAATGGTACAAGTGGTCTTAAATCAGGTGGCAAGACAGGAAGAACGTTCATAATCATCCATTCAGGTTTTTGACCACTTTCTTTAAATGCTTCCATTAGCTTTAATCTTTTTTGAAGTTTTTTAATTTTTGTTTCAGAGTTGCTTGTATTTAGTTCTTCCCTAATTTGTTGAGTTTCTTTTTCAACATCGACTTCAGAAAGTAAAATTTGAACAGCTTCAGCACCCATCATTGCTGTGAAGTCGTCATCATACTCATCAAGTGCTTCGTAGTATTCATCCTCTGTTAGAAGCTGGCCTTTTTTCAAATCTGTAATACCGGCTTCAACGACAACAAAACTTTCGTAATATAAAACTCTTTCAATTTCTCTTAAGGTCATATCCAGAAATAAGCCTATTCTTGAAGGCAAAGATTTAAGGAACCAGATATGTGCTACAGGAGATGCAAGTTCAATGTGCCCCATTCTTTCTCTACGTACTTTGGTCGCAGTGACTTCAACACCACATTTTTCGCATATAACACCTCGATGTTTTCTTCTTTTATACTTTCCACATAGACATTCAAAATCTTTGATTGGACCAAAAATCCTTGAGCAAAAAAGGCCATCTCTTTCGGGTTTGAAGGTTCTATAATTAATTGTTTCAGGCTTTTTAACTTCACCCCAAGACCAGGATCTAATCATTTGTGGTGATGCTAATCCGCACGAGATAAGATCAAAGTTTCTTTTTGAGCTACGATTTATATTTTTAATTATATCTTGCATATTAATTCTCTTTTGAGTCCTCAAGTTCTAAGTTAATACCCAATGCCTTAATTTCCTTGCTAAGGACGTTGAATGATTCAGGCACACCAGATTCAACTTCATAGTTGCCATCAACTATATTTTTGTAAACTTTTGATCTTCCTGATATATCATCTGATTTTACGGTGAGCATTTCTTGCAGCGTATAGGATGCACCATAGGCTTCTAGCGCCCAAACTTCCATTTCTCCAAATCTTTGGCCTCCAAACTGTGCTTTTCCGCCTAAAGGTTGTTGTGTAACAAGACTATATGAGCCGGTTGATCTTGCATGCATTTTATCATCAACTAAATGATTAAGTTTCAGCATATACATATACCCAACTGTGACAGGCCTATCAAATTTCTCACCTGTTCTGCCGTCATATAAATCAAATTGTCCACTATCAGGCAAATCAGCATACTTTAATAGTTCTTTTATTTGATGTTCATTAGCTCCATCAAAAACTGGAGTTGCAAAAGGAACACCTTCTCTTAAATTTTCAGCTAACTCTTTAACCTCTTGATCTTTCAATGAATTAATATCATCTTTCTCATGTGGGCCAAATGAATAAATATCATTTAAAACTTTCTTGACACTATCCATTTTTTGGTTAGATTTCATCATTTCATCAATTTTGCTTCCTAAGCCTTTAGCCGCCAACCCAAGGTGAGTCTCTAGAATTTGACCAACATTCATTCTTGATGGAACACCTAGTGGATTTAGTACAATGTCGACAGGTTCGCCGTTTTCGTCGTAAGGCATATCTTCAACTGGAATGATGCTTGATATGACACCTTTATTACCATGTCTACCTGCAAGCTTATCTCCAGCTTGAATCTTTCTTTTTACTGCCAAATAAACTTTTATTACAGACAAGACACCAGGAGCCAAGTCATTTCCACCTTCAATTTTTTTCTTAAAGATTGCCATTTTTTCTTTATTCTCAGATTGATATTTTTTAAATTGATCAGCAATATTCTTTTGAAGATCTGTAACTTTCTTATTCTTAACTTTTAATTTGAGAAGAGCGTCTAAATCCATTTCATTCACAGAATCCAAAGTAATTTTTCCTTTGGTAGTGATTAGATTTTCTTTTTTCAGAGATTGAACAAGAGTATTTTTGAGTGAATTTGTCACAATTCTCATTTCGTCATCTAAGTCTTTACTAAATTCTGAAGTCATCAATGATTCATTGCTTTTTGCTCTTGGATTTTTTTCTGCACCATCCCTGGTGAATATTTGCACATCAATTACTGTTCCTGATACGCTTGATGGGACTCTCAAAGAAGTATCTTTGATATCTGAAGCTTTCTCTCCAAATATAGCTTTAAGAAGCTTTTCCTCTGGAGATAATTGTGATTCACCTTTTGGGGTTACTTTACCAACTAAGATATCGCCAGCCTCAACTTTTGCCCCAACATACACAATGCCATTCTCATCTAATTTTGAAAGCGCCGATTCACTTACTCCAGGAATATCTGAGGTAATTTCTTCCATGCCTAGTTTTGTATCACGTGTAATACACGTTAATTCTTGTATATGTATGCTTGTGAGCCTATCTTCTTGAACCACTCTTTCAGAAACTAAAATTGAATCTTCGTAATTGAATCCATTCCATGGCATGAAAGCTATTCTCATGTTTTGACCTATAGCTAATTCACCTAAATCAATCGATGGTCCATCAGCTATTATGTCGCCTGCTTTCACATGGTCTCCTTTTTTTACTAATGGTCTTTGATTTACACAAGTATTTTGGTTTGATCGTGTGTATTTAATTAGGTTATAAATATCTACACTCACGCTGTCACCTGAAGAAACTTTGATGACAATTCTGCCACCATCAACAGAATCAACTACTCCTGCATTTCTGGCCTCAACACATGACCCAGAATCTCTAGCAACTTGCCTCTCAAGTCCTGTTCCAACTAGAGGCTTTTGAGGAATCAATGTAGGAACTGCTTGACGCATCATATTTGAACCCATAAGAGCTCTATTGGCGTCATTATTTTCTAAAAATGGTATTAAAGAGGCTGCCACTGAGAGCACTTGTTTTGGAGAAACGTCCATTAACGAAATCATTCCAACGCTCACAAGACTTGTTTCGCCTTGGTGTCTTGCAGTTATAAATTCATTTTGTATTTTGCCTTTTTTATCAATTTCTACGTTTGCTTGAGCAATATAGTGATTACTTTCCATAATTGGTGAGAGATAAATAATCTCATTTGTAACTTTTCCATCCTTCACAACCCTGTAAGGTGTTTCAATAAAGCCATATTTATCTGTACGAGCATAAGTAGATAAAGAATTTATAAGACCAATGTTTGGTCCTTCAGGTGTTTCTATGGGACAGACCCTTCCATAATGAGTTGGATGTACATCTCTAACTTCGAAGCCTGCTCTTTCTCTGGACAATCCGCCAGGACCTAATGCTGAAACACGTCTTTTATGTGTAACTTCTGAAAGAGGATTATTTTGATCCATAAATTGAGAAAGTTGGCTGGAACCAAAAAATTCCTTAAAAGCAGCAGTTATAGGTTTTGCGTTTATAAGATCTGAAGGTTTGTAACCCTCAGTTTCTGCCATTCCTAGTCTATCTTTAACAGCTCTTTCAACTCTCACTAATGCTATTCTTAGTTGATTAGCTGTCATCTCTCCAACAGATCTTATTCTTCTATTGCCTAAGTGATCAATGTCATCAACTGTATCTCTTCCGTTTCTGATATCTACAAGCTTTCTTAATACTGCAACGATATCCTCTTTTGTGAGTACATATGTATCTGCTCTGTCTTCAATCTTTAGTCTCCAATTCAATTTCATTCGACCTACGTCAGAAAGGTCATACCTGTCAGCGGAGAAAAATAAATTATTAAATAGTACTTCTGTGGATTCTTTTGTAGGTGGCTCACCTGGTCTGAGCATTCTGTAAATGTCTACCAGTGCTTCTGCTCGTGTTCTGCTAGGATCATTTCTTAGTGTATCAGCTATGAATGAACCGCTATCGATTGTATTAACGTATAAAATGTCAAATTCTTCAACATTTCCCTCAAGAACCTTTTTTAATGAACTTTTATCAAACAAAGTATTTGTTTCATAAAGAATTTCACCTGTTTCTTTGTCAATAATATCTTGCCCAAGAGTCTGACCAATAAAATCTTCAAATTCTACATGAATGAGACCATTTTTTTGCTTCGAGTGGTCTGAAGCTACTTTTGCGTTTACTCTTTTGCCTGCTGAAACTTTTTTTCCAGCTACTTCAATATCAAAATCAAATGCTTTTCCCTTAAGTTCCTCAGCAGATATAGATAGATATATTTTCCCATTTTTTACGACTACTTTTATTTTTTTATAAAATGTATCCAGTATCTCTTGGTCATTCATATCTAGTGACTTAAGAATTGCTGTTGCTGGAAACTTTCTCTTTCTATCAATCCTTGCATAGATTAAGTCTTTTGCATCAAATTCATAATCCAACCATGAACCTCTATAAGGTATTATTCTTGCTGCATATAAAACTTTTCCTGATGCATGTGTTTTTCCTTTATCATGATCAAAAAATACACCTGGGGATCGATGTAATTGAGAAACTACAACTCTTTCTGTTCCATTAACAACAAAGCTACCATCTTTTGTCATTACAGGTATTTCACCTAAAAATACTCTGTCTGACATAGGAGTTCCCTTAACGGTTTTATATCCTGTAGCCTTATCCATGAAGCGCAATTGAAGATTCACATACAATGGCACAGCATATGAAATACCCTTCATCTTACATTCTTGTGGTGTATATAAACATTCACCCAATTCATAACTTATATAGTCAAGTGCTGCATTGCTTGATGCACTATTTATAGGGAATATTGATTTGAAAACTTCTTCTAGTCCGCTGTTATCTCTTTTATCAGGATCAAGGCCTTCTTGCAAAAATTCAGCATATGAATCAGTTTGTGTTTTTAAAAGATATGGCAAAGCCATGACATTTGGCAGAGTACCAAACTGTCTTCGAATACGTTTTTTCTCAGTAAAAGAGTATGTCATTAAATATAGAGTACCTGAGCTTACTTCAGCTCAGCTTGTGCACCAGCCTCTTGGAGTGCTGCAACAAGTGCTTCCGCATCATCTTTACTAGCGCCTTCCTTTACAGTTTTAGGAGCGCCATCAACTAAATCTTTAGCTTCTTTTAAACCTAGATCAGTAGCTGCTCTTACAGCTTTAATAACTGCGACTTTTTTGTCGCCTGCAGCTGTTAATACAACATCATAAGCACTTTTTTCTTCTGCTTCTGCTGCTTCACCTGCATCTCCGCCAGCTGCTGCTGCTGCTGGTGCTGCTGCAACGGCTGCTGCTGTTACGCCAAACTTTTCTTCAATATCAGATATAAGGTCTACAAGATCCATAACTGACATATTTGATATAGATTCTAATATTTCTTCTTTTGTTGCCATTTTAGTTGCCATTTTTATATCTCCTTAACTTTTTTGCTCTTTCACACTAGTGAGTGTTCTCGCAAATTTAGAAGGAACCTCATTAATAAGAGATGCAATTTTACCCAAAGGTGCCTTTAAAAGTCCAGCAAATTTTGAAATTGCTTCATCAAATGTTGGTAAATTAGCCAATTTGTTGATTTCAGCTGCTTCAAAGTGCTTTCCATCTATTGATAACCCCTTAATATTAAGGTTTTCATTCTTCTTTGCGAAAGATTTTAAAATTTTTGCTGCGGCACCTGGCTCTTCATAAGAAAAAGCAAGCATAGTAGGACCATCGAGATATTCATCAATACCTTCATAATTTGTACCCTTTAGACCAAGTTTCACTAATGTGTTTTTAGCAACCCTAAATTTAACATTAGATTTATGTCCTTCTGATCTCAACTCATTCGCCTCAGCTACTTTTAAGCCTCTTGCATCAGCTAAAACCAGTGATGATGCATTATTTGCAAGTTCATTTACATCAGAAACGATCTTTTTTTTATCTTCTATACTTAGTGCCATAAAAATTTAAATATATATACGAAGACTAGATGTCATGAAACTATCTATGAAGGAAATTAAGCTTTTGCACCTTCAGTCTTCGATGTCTCAAAATTGAGAGACGTCAATTCTATACCCTGGACCCATACTTGTCGAGAGGTAAATGTCTTTTAAGTAAATTCCTTTAGATGACGCAGGTTTTAATCTTTGAAGTTCAGCAATAAAAGAATTTAGGTTTTCTGTAATTTGAGAATTATCCATACCAGAATTTGCAATAGTTCCCTGAATAATTCCCTGTTGCTCAGCTTTGAAAATAACTTGACCATGTTTAAGATCTTTTATAGCTTTTTCAATATTTTCAGTAACAGTTCCTGATTTTGGATTAGGCATTAAACCTTTTGGACCAAGCACTTTAGCTAGCTTACTCACAGTCTTCATAAGTGCTGGAGTTGTCACAGCTACATCAAAATCAATATTTCCATCTTTATATTTTTCAATTAAATCATCACTTCCAATAATGTCTGCACCAGCTTTCTTTGCCTCTTCAGCTTTATCTCCCTCTACAAATGCAACAACGGTAATTTTTTTGCCTAGGGAATTAGGTAAAGTGAGTGCACCTCTGACATTTTGATCGGATTTTTTTGGATCTATACCTAATTTCACAGCCACGTCTACAGATTCAACGAACTTTCTCTTTGGTTGTTTCTTTAACATCTCCATAACCTCTTCTGTTTTGTAAGCTTTCTCGACGTCAAATTCTACTAATTCTTTTTTGTACTTTGTTTCTTTCATTATTCTTTAATCTCTATTCCCATGCTTCTAGCTGTGCCTGAAATAATTTTTATAGCGGCGTCTATATCATTTGCGTTCAGGTCATCCATTTTCATTTCAGCAATTTCTTGAACTTTTGACACTGGAATTTTCGCAACCTTAGTTCTGTTTGGTTCACCACTCCCTGAATCTATGCCTGCTGCTTTCTTCAATAAAACTGCAGCTGGAGGTGATTTTGTAATAAAAGTAAATGTTCTGTCTTCAAAGACAGTAATTTCAACTGGAACCTTTAAGCCTTTCTCCATTTCCTTTGTTTTGTCGTTGAAAGCGTTACAAAAATCCATGATATTTAGACCATGTTGACCTAGTGCAGGTCCAACTGGAGGACTAGGGTTAGCTCCGCCTGCAGGGACTTGTAGTTTGATTATTGTCATTACTTCTTTAGCCATATCAGTTTTTCTCTACTTGTGAAAAATTTAATTCTACTGGTGTCGATTTACCAAAAATACTTACGGAAACTCTAATAAGATTTTTTTCGTAGTCAACCTCTTCAACTGTTCCACTGAAATCATTAAATGGTCCATCATTAATTCTGACTGTTTCTCCTGACTCAAATACAGTCTTAAATACAGGCTGTTCGGTAGTTTTTTCAACTCTATTTGTAATTCTATTTAGCTCGTCTTCTGATAGGGGCATTGGTTTATTTCTAGTACCACCCATAAAACCCATAACATTGGGTGTTTTTCTCACAAGGTGCCAAGTATCGTCGTTCATTTCCATCTGCACCAACATATAACCCGGAAAAAACTTTCTTTCCATTTGTTTCTTTTGACCTTTTTTTAATTCAGTTACCTGTTCTGTTGGAATCATAATATCTCCAAACATATCAGAAAGTCCTGACATATTTATTCTTTCTTCGAGAGCAGCTTTTACTTTTTTCTCACAGTTTGAAAAAGCTTGTATAACGTAATATTCCATTAAAATTAACCTAATATAAATCGGGATAGAAATGATAACAGTGAATCAAGGCCCCAAAAAACTAAAGCCAAAATTAATATCATCACTAATACCATGATTGTCATCTGGGTAGTTTCGCCTCTTCCAGGCCAAACTACTTTTGCAATTTCTGTTCTTGCATCAGATATGAGTTTTACGGCATTCTTACCAAACTCTGTTTGGCCTAGAACACCTAGAGATAGAGCCATCAAACCAAAAAGTACTAAGACTCTATATAGCAATCCTAAATCTTCAAGATACGTAAATAATATGACTGCAGCAAAAGCTGCAGTCAGTGATACTAACCATAAAATGTTATTTAATGTGCTATTCATAATATGTCTGGCAGGCCCGGAGGGAATCGAACCCACAACCTGCGGTTTTGGAGACCGCCGCTCTG
>CEOW01034962.1_pt1 | contig 14445 bp, 13 predicted proteins | sample 530621 | NCBI WGS metagenome assembly CEOW01 (sample SAMEA2620734, study PRJEB7988) | marine metagenome | isolation source: saline water (ENVO:00002010), including | reverse complement strand
TTGACTTTAGACCAACGTGTGAAAATACTGTTGGTGCTAGTGAAAGTGTTGCAACAGTAGATACTATTACAGGTAATTCTTTTGATTTCTTCCATAGACAATTTGATGGCACAGGTGCTTCGACAGTAGATACACCAAAACCAAACACTTTAGGAACAGCTGATTTTGAATTTTTCTTATCAAGAAAAGCATTAGTATTCATAACGCAAGAAGGTGATATAAAAGTTGTAGAAGGTACTTCAGCTGAAGTGCCTGAAGAACCTAAAGAATTGGAAAACGCAATGAAACTTGCGTCATTGTTTATACCTGCTTACACTTTTAGACCTACAGATGTTCAAATCGAAAGATTTAGAACTCAGAGATTTACTATGAGAGATATTGGTAAACTACAAAAAAGAATTCAAAACATTGAATACTATACTAATTTATCTTTACTAGAAAGAAACGCAGAGTCTTTTGAAGTTACAGATGCGAATGGTTTAAACAGATTTAAATCAGGTTTCGTAGTTGATAACTTTGCAGGTCACAGAGTAGGTGATGTTAAAAATAAAGATTATCAAAATGCAATGGACATGGAAAAGAAAGAATTAAGACCTAAGTGTGTTATGAGAAATGCATCGTTAAAAGAAGAAGCTACTTCAGATGCAACTAGAACAGCTGCTGGTTATCAAAGAACTGGTGATCTAATTACACTTCCTTATACAAGTGTTACATTATCAGAAAATCCTTATGCAACTAGAACTGAAAAAGTACAACCAGTTATTACTGCTCAATGGGTTGGTAACGTTGACTTAACACCAACAGGCGATGAATGGTTTGAAACAGAAACAGCACCAGATTTAATAATTAATGTTGATGGTAATTTTGATGCTGTAAAAGCTTCGGTTGGAAATAGATTAGGTACTGTTTGGAATTCATGGGAGACACAATGGTCAGGCACAGTTGCTACTCGTACTGAAACAAGAACATCAGGTAACACAATTATTACCAGAGCAATTCAAACTGTAAGATCAGATTTAAGACGAACAGGTATTCGTACAGATGTTGTTGAACAAATAGATGAAGAGTCTCAAGGTACAAGAGTTATATCAAGAGCATTAATACCTTGGGTTAGACCAAGAAACATAACTTTCAAAGGTCAAGGATTTTTACCAAATACAAAACTTTATGTATTCTTTGATGGAACAGCGATGGCTCCATATGTAACACCAAAAAATACAACTTATACCTCAGATGATACTGTTGCTGAAGCTGTACAATTAGTTTCAGATGGTAAAGGTGATGTTGAGGGTACTATGAGAATACCTGAGTATAGATTTGCTGGTCAACAGGCTGTACCTAAATTTAAAACTGGTGAAGTAGAATTTAGAATTACCTCTAGTTCAACTAACCTTAGAACACCGTTACCAAAAACTGCAGGTCAAACAACATATGTTGCAAAAGGTATTTTAGAAACTGAACAAGAAACTATTGTTGCAACTAGAAACGCTAGAGTGGTACAAACAGATGTATCTGAAACTACAAGTAGATTGGATACATCAACAAGAGTTATTTCTAGTCGAGACACCGAACGAGGAGGTGGAGATAGAGGAAATGGTAACCCAGACCCACTAGCACAAACTTTCTTAGTAGAAGAAGAGGGTGGATGTTTCGTAACAGAGCTTGATGTTTATGTAGAAACAAAAGATAACGATTTACCAATGTGGGTTGAACTGAGAAACGTAGTTAATGGTTATCCTGGTGCCAAGATATTACCTTTTGGTAGAAAACTATTACAATCTAGTGAGATCAATACATCATCTACAGCTGCAACTGCAACAACATTTACTTTTGATGCACCTGTATATTTAAAACAAGGTGCTGAATATTGTTTTGTATTAAGATCAAATTCATTAGATTATAAAGTTTGGATATCTAGAATGGGTGAAACAGATATTGGTGGATTAAGAATTGTATCTAAACAACCACATCTTGGTGTATTATTTAAATCACAAAATAATAGAACATGGACACCATCAGACTCAGAGGATTTAAAATTTACTTTAAGAAAAGCATCTTTTAATACTACAGCTGCAGGTAATGTTACATTAGTTAATAATCCTATTGGAGAAGCTATTACAAATGAAATAGGAAATACTGTATATGTAAACAGACTTAAAACAAATCCTTTAATTATGACAAATGGTTCTACTACAATGAAAGTTAAACATGACGATCATGGTATGTATTCTACATCTAATAATGTTGTTATAACAGGTGTCAATTCTGGTATTGAAACAACTCTAGGTGCAACAATAAGTGCTAGTGCAACTTCATTAACACTTTCAGCTGCTACAAACTTTCCAACAGGTAACATAACTGTTAAAATAGGAAATGAAATTATTACTGGTTCATTATCTGGTACAACATTATCATCTTTAACTAGAGGTGCTGGTGGTTCTACTGCGGTAGGTCATACTGCTTCAGACAAAATAGAATTATATCAGATATTAGGAACACCATTAACAGAAATAAATAAAGAACATACATCAATAGCAAATATTGGTACAGATTATTATACAATCGCTTTAACAACTGCACCAACAATTACTGGTGGTTCAACAACTGCTGAAGTTGGTGGAACAGCTGTTTATGCTTCTGAGAATTATAGATATGAAACAATTAAAACTGCATTGTCTGTTTTGGAATTACCAACAACAACTGTTTCAGCTAAAATAAGAAATACAACAGCAACATCGCCAAGTGGTAGTGAAAGTTCTTTCCAAACTACATCTTTGGCAGACGCAACAACTTTAACGTTAAATGAAAACAACAAACAGTCTATATCAAATATGGTTGCATCACAAATAAATGAAACAAATGAACTTGCAGGTGCTAACTCTTTATTCATACCATTAACGTTAGGTTCTAATAACGCAAACTTATCGCCTGTGATTGATGCAGATAGATTATCTGCTGTATTAATCGCAAACAAAATGAATTCTATTACAGGTTCTAGTGGAGTATTCCCTACAACTGATTACGTAACAAACGAAGCACCAGATGGTGACCAAAATGCATTTATCTATATTACTAAAAAAGTTGCGTTAGAATCACCAGCAACAGCAATTAAAGTTATATTTTCAGCACACAAACATAATAGTGCAGATATTAAATGTTTATTTAAAACTTTAAGATCAGATGATGCTTCTGATTTTGATGAACTAGGTTACACTTTCTTTAACACAACTGGTACAACAGATGTTGAAGTTGGTTCATCACTTGAAGATGATGACTTCCAAGAATATGTATTTACTGCTGGTGTTACGGATGATGGTATAGGAACACCACTACCAGAGTTTATTCAATTTGCAATTAAAATAGTAGGACAAGGAACTAATGCAGCTGAACCAATCAGAATAAAAGATTTTAGAGCATTAGCATTGGCAACATAATGAGTAAAGAATATTTAAAAGTAGAGGGTTATGATAATTTAGTTAGAGATAATAATAGTCACGCTATTATTAATACTGACAAGTCTGCATATCAAAGAGCAGTCGCAAGAGCAAAAGCAGCTGCAAAAGAAAGAGACGAAATTAGAAATAACGCAAGAGAGATAAATAATTTAAAGTGCGAAATGCATGAAATAAAAGATATGTTAAAAAAGGTGTTAGAAAAAAATGGCAATTAGAGCAACATCGATAGATAACAATAGTACGATAGAACAATTACGTATTCAGTTCAATAATCTAATTACGGATGTTACTGCTATTGAATCAGGTACTTTAAACTTAACAAACGTTGCAGCCACTACAATATCAGTAGGAGATTTAACTGTAACGGGGTCTTTTTTGCTAGATGCAATATCACCTACTACATTTACACTTAATAACGACAGATTTACAGTAGAGGGTCAAACAGACGATAACTTTGAAACAATTGTTGTATTCTCAGAACCCACAGCAGATAGAACAATCACGTTCAAAAATGAGACTGGTACAGTCGCATTTACTGCCGATTTAGGATTTGCGAACTCTACGTTAACACAATTACCTACAGCTGAGGGGAATGCTGATCTCGCAGGTGGGGAAACACCCTTTGATACTACTGCTGCTGATGCCTTTGGATTTGCATTATCATCAAATTTATATGATATGAATGAACCAAAAGGAACAACAAGTACGCAAGATTTAGGCCAATCAACGGGTATTTAATATGATAAATAATAAATATAAATAAAGATAAAACTAGGAGAATCTTAAAATGCCAACAGTACTACAATTTAGACGAGGTACTACTTCTCAGAACAATGCATTTACCGGCGCCATTGGAGAGATTACGTATGACACAACTACCGATGTGTTACGTGTCCACGATGGTAGTACAGCTGGTGGCTTTAGCATGGTCTCTGCAGGTAGTACAGCAACACTTACAAACAAAACATTAACAAGTCCAAATATCACAACGTCAATCGTTCCTACAAGCGCCGATGGAGCAACGATTGGTAGTGCATCAAAAGAATTTTCAGACTTGTTTTTAGCAGACGGTTCAACAATTCAATTTGGAAATGACCAAGAAATAACTTTAACTCACGTTGCAGATTCAGGTTTAATTTTAAAACACACAGCAACAGGTGATGACAGCACAATTGCTTTAACCTTACAAACAGGTGAGACAGATATTCAAGCAGATGATGTTATCGGAAAATTAGATTTCCAAGCACCAGACGAAGCTCAAGGTACAGATGCAATCTTAACTGCAGCTGGAATCGAAGCGGTTTCAGAAGGTGACTTTAGTACATCAAACAATGCAACAAAATTAAGTTTCAAAACTGCGGCATCAGCTGCAGCTGCTGAAACAATGAAACTATCGTCAGTTGGTGTACTTACACTTAACGGTAGTTCAGGTTCACTTGTAATCCCTAATGCTGGAACTATAGGTTCTGCGGGTGATACAGATGCCATCGCTATAGGTTCAGATGGTGATGTCACATTAACACAAGATTTAGAATTACAACACGATGGTGCTGTTCTATCTTTTGGTGCTAATGATGATATTACAGTAACACACGTTGCAGACACAGGTCTTACTATGAAAAACATTTCAACTACAGGTAACTCTGGTGTTGGTGCTGTTCTTACATTATCGACAGGTGATACAGATGTTGCAGCTAACAACGTATTAGGTTCTATACAGTTCCAAGCTCCCGATGAAGCCACAGGCACAGATGCAATTTTAGTTGCAGGTGCTGTTGAGTGTGTCTCTGAAGGTGACTTCTCTGCATCAAATAACGCAACTAAAATTTCGTTTAGATGTGGTAACTCAGAAACAGCTACAGAGAAAGCAAAAATCGTAGGTTCAACTGGTAAGTTTCACGCAACACCAGATAGTATTCTATTGATTAAAGACTCTTCTGGTTCTACTTTGAAAACTGTAAACGGACACGCAGCTATATAATAGTTGACAAAAGGTATATAAGTATAGTATAAGGAATATAATGACAGCAAGAAACCCTTTATATCACGATAGCGGTAACTTAATAGAGATGTCCTCAGCACAATTGCTTGAATGGCAAAGAGCAGCTATTCAACAATATGCAGCTAACCCATCAGTTGTAATTACAGTAGGTTCTGGTAACATTGGTACAACAATGAGTGATACTAGATTTAGGTCTAGTACAGCCACACAACAAGCATCATCTTTTGCAACCGCAGGTTCTCTTGGTACTGTTACAACAACCTTTAACAAGATTGTACAAACAATAACTAACCCATCTGTATTATCAGATACAGGTAAATCGTTTCCTGTCTATTATGATTCTTCAACTGGTTCAGTACAAGCGATGTCTCTTGCAGACTTCTTAGATACTTTTATTAAACCAGCGATTGTCTTAATGACTGCTTCCTCAGAAGCAAACGCAGGTGACTTTGGTGGAACATATGCTATTAGTACATCATCAAGTGCCGCATCTGGTTTTACCAATGTATCATCCACAGCAGTATTCATAGATACAAGAGCAAACACTGGTTCTTTTACTTCTGGTCAGATTGGTGGAAGTGGTTCAACGCAAGATCACTCATCAACTGTAAACAGTTTCTTTATGAATAAAGATAATGGTGATGCAATAACACCATCTCAAAATTTATTATACATTGATGGTGATAACAACTTAAAAGAATATGCAACATCTGGCGATGATGCAGCTGATATTTTAGATGTATTAGAACAATTTATTAGAGACCTTGCAGCTAGTGATGACTCAGCGTCTGACCATAACATTAGATATAATATTAATGGTTCAGGTCAAACTAGAGGAACAGCAATGACTGATACTAAACTAAATGGTTCAGGTTCTCAAACTAACAGATTTGTTGGTGGTAACGATTATAGATCACAAAGATTCCCTAACGGATCAGCAACGACAATTAATACATATAACTTTAAAATTAACAGAGAATAATATATAATAATACATTATATAATTAGGAGTGAAAATGAGTGAAAAAGTAACAAGTGAAGTAATAGGTTATGTTAATCCACAAACTGGTGAAGTCTTACCAGTTAATGCAGTTCCCCTACCACCAGATGAGTCAAGACCAACAAACTTAAAACCTAAAAGAAAACCAGATCATTCTAAAAAAGAAATAGATTTAGGATTTGGTATATTCATTATGGATAGAGTTGAATATACAGATACAGAAAGAACAACCTTAAGAATATTCTATGAGGATAATGGTGAAAAAGAATTTACATTATTAGAAGGTGACCCATCTAGAAAATGGTTAGTTGACCAGATTTATGCTTTAACAGATAAAGATACAATCATGGAAAATACTTATCAAAGAATTGTTGCCGAAGAAGCTGCATTTAAAGAGTTTGCTATAAAAGAGGGAAAAGCAGAGGGATATTTAATTGACCCTATTGCGTACTATGATTCAGACTCTAACTCAGCTAAAGTAGATACTAAGTTTTATACACATGCAATCAAATTATTTTTTGGACCTTTCAATGAAGAAAAACAAAAAGAGGATTTGTTTATTTGTAAACTTGCAGCTTTTGAATTAGATGTTGTTAAAAATTGTGTTGATAAAGAATTAAAATCTAAACTAAGAAAAGTAAAGACTCCTTTAGAAGTAATTGAAACATTAATTGAGATTAAGAAAAGCTCTGAAGAGTAAGAGCTCTATCAAAGTTTTTATCTATAACTTGCCACATACAAGCGTGTCTAACATCCTCAGTATTTAAACAAAGACTATGCCAATGTTCTGGCATTTGTTCATATCGACAATTGTATTTGTTTATTAACCAACACAAAAATATCTCATTATTCATTTGAAATTTTGGTTCTTTCTTTTTTAGTTGTTCAAACTCTTTTACATATTGAGGAAATCTTTCACTAATTTTTAGTGAATTAATCGCTTTTGAACTACCACCTATCGTACCTGTATTAAGTGTATTGTATCTAGGTATTACCTCGAACTGATCTAACATTCTATCAACACATTCACTCTTTACTAACCAATGATACTTGTCTAGTTTTTGAAATGCCTCATCAAAATTTTTGTCAATAAATTCTCTAGCATACTCAATCCATTTGCCACTTTTTTTAAGAGACTCAAAATATTTTTTGTGTTCTTCGTTTTCTCTTATTAGTGTATCTAATAAAGCTTGTAATCCTAGTTTGTCATATCTATGTGATGGTTCGTGTCTAATAACTATTTTACTCATATCAAATTTTTCAAAAAAACTTTTAGTGGTAGAAGGTATCATATCTAAATCCATGTAAAGAATATTTTCATACTTACCACTTTTAGCAAAGTCCTCTAAAAGAAAAACTTTCTCAAAGTTAATTGTATCATAATCTGATTGAATATAACATGGTGCTTTCATTGTATTCATATCTTTACAATTTGTATAAATTATTTTATACTCTGCATTACAATATTTTTCTGCATATTCTTTTTGTAACGCTGTTAATCTATCTTTATATTTTTTAAATTGATTAAGAGTGTTAATTTGTTTGTCTGTAAAATTAGGGTCTATTCTAATTTCTTCCCAAATTGTATAAACTAAATTTTTCATTTATTATACCATTCCTTTAATTCTGGCACATAATCCATTAAGTTAAATCCTCTATGATTATTTAATTTATCAAAAAATGGTTTATGATTATAATTACCTTTGTCTTCATATTCCTTAGATTCAAAATTTTTAAGAGTTGTTTTATATTTTTCAATTTGTTTATTGTAAATATCACTTCCAATAATATCAGCTGAACCATCTTTAGTATATCGACACCAATTATTAAATACAATGTTACTAATATATTCTTTATCTTCAAAATAATTTTGTATATCTAATAAATTAAAAAAATTATATAAACTAATTGTTGTTGCTATGTGTACTTTATTACCTGTTTCATTATAATATTTTTCCATTGTATTAACTGTCTTTTTAAAGTTTCCACCTCTTATCCAATCATAGATTTTATCAGTACCATCAACACTAGCAAATATTTTTGTATTTGGAAATTTTTTAAGTATTTCCATTGCCTCTGGTGTTATATGATGCATGTTAGACATAATTTTAATATTACATTTAGAATTTACTTCAGCAAGTTTTTTTAATATTCTTAAATTTCTTATATCTGCAAATGGCTCACCACCTTTTATTTCAATATAATCTAATCCATATAAAATTTTTTCTATCTTAGAAATTGCGTTATCAGATAATTTCATTAACGGATAAACTTTTCTTTCAAATTTTTTATCTAGTTCTTGCCATTTATTACTAGAAAAACTAGAACACATAGCACATACTTGATTACATATATTTGATAACGTAAATTCTAAATAACGAATAGGAACATTTATACCTACTTCTCTTGCTTTTTTATCAAGTTCTTCATTTGGAAATGTATGATATTTTTCTAATCTAGTTCTAAAAGTTTCCATACCCATCATGGTATTTTTATAACATACTTTACATGACTCCAAATTTTTTGTATTACCTTTTTCAGATATTTCTTTTCTGTAATAATCCATAACACTAGAATTAAAAAATTCTTCTAAGTTATCTATTTCATCAATGTGAGATATTTTGAGTTTACGATATTCACAACACAAATTAATATAACCTTGAGGTGATATATTAAGTGTTACTAATGGTGCTTTACAAGTTAATCTTGTCATAATATTTCCAAACTCTATCAAACTCTTTGTTTATCGCATGACATATTTTTGTGTCTTCAGGTATTCCTCTATTATCATCATAAAAGAAATGCCACTTACTATCTAACCATTGTATTGGAACTTTATTAGCCACAATCTTATAAGAAAAAATAGTTTCATTATCATATCCAAAAGTTTTTACTATATTTGGTGGATACATTTCAGAATTATCTTTTAGATAAGTCATCAACTCAAAGTCTTCTTTTAAACTATAAAAATATTTTAGTTTTGACCAATGTTTTTTATTTGCACCAACTATTGCTGTATTTACCACATCACATTGAGGACTATAACCTCTGTATTCTAACATGGCCATCGCATTAAAATATTTTGCTGACGGAGATCGAATTGTACCTTGTATATTATATACACTACCAGCGGTTGGTCTTATTTTATCATTATTGTGTAAGATTGCAATTCCTTTTTCTAAATCCCATACATCAAAAAAATTTTCATTTGTAAGAGGTACAGCATCAAAGTCTAGATATAAAACTTCATCAAAATAATTAACAAGTCTATCTAGAATGTGTAACTTATATTTGTTTATTATATTATAGTCTGTAAGAAAAGGATATTTTTTAGAATACTCTTCGTGAAATTTAATATAGTCTTCATCATATTCATACATCTGAAACTCTGCACCAATCTTATCTGCATAGCGTTTTTTACTCTCTATGAGTTTATCATAGTGATCGATAAACGCCTGTTTCATTTTTAAATTCATTGGCGTTTGATTTTCTTTGAGAATATGTTTGTCGAATATATCTAGTTTATCTTTGGGAACATCAATATATAACGAATAAATAACCCTTGACATTGTAACCTCAATTGTTTATAATAAATCAAAATATTATAACTATTTATAGAGGATTTGTCAATGAAAATATTAGTAACAGGTTCTGCTGGATTTATTGGAAGACACTTGGTTGAAGAACTAGAGTGTGATAATCATGAAGTTGATGGTTGGGATTTACACGGTAGAAACTCACACGGTCAACCAGCACCCAGAAACTTTAGAGACTTAACTGAGGACTATCTAAAATCATTTGATAGGGTTGTACATTTAGCAGCTCTAGCAGATGTAAGAGCATCTTTTAGTAATCCACATAAATGGTTTGAGACTAACGTTGATTGGTCTACTAATTTATTTAAATTGTGTTCTAAGTTAGAAATACCAATGATATATGCATCGTCTTCAAATGTTCACAACTGGTGGAAAAATCCATATGCAAGTTCTAAAAAAGCAATGGAGGCAGTGGCAAAAGCAACAGGTAAACATATAGGACTTAGATTTACAAATGTATTTGGTGACGGATGCAGACCTAGTATGTTAACACAAAAATTAATTGATAAAGACCTTAAATACAAAACAACACATACTAGAGACTTTATACATGTATTAGATGTCTGCGATGCGATAAAAATATTCATTAATAGAAAAGATTTTTATATGAATTGGACACAACACACATATGAAATAGGTAGTGGAAAAGGAGTAAAAGTAAATGAATTGGTAGATAAATACTATCAAAACATACCCGTAAAGGATGGTCATAGTGGGGAAAGTCTTGATAATACTGCAAATATCGAAGACATTTTATCATTGGGGTGGCAGCCAAAAAGGGATTTAGATAAATACTTAAAAGGAAAAATACATGGCCAATCCAAATTCAAAGAGTACATTAAAGGAATATTGCCTAAGAAATTTAGGTAAGGGTGCCGTAGATATTAACGTTACAGACGATCAAGCAGACGATAGATTAGACGAAGCATTACAATACTTTGCTCATTACTATTACGATGGTATTGAGAAGATGTATCTCAAATACAAAATTACAGCAGACGATATTACAAGAGGAGCTGCAAACGCAACTACAACAGCGACAGATATTGCAGACACCTCAGTCACAGCATCATTTGAAGAAGGCAAAGGTTTTATTCCTATGCCAGACTCAGTAGTATCCGTTTTAAAAATATTTAGCTTTGATAATTCTGCTACAAACAATATGTTTGATATTAGATATCAATTAAGATTAAATGACCTGTATGATTTTTCTTCAACAAGTATTATACATTATGAAATGACAATGCAACATCTTGATTACTTGTCACATTTATTGGTAGGTGAAAGTCCAATTAGATTTTATGAACATCAAAGAAGATTGTATATTGACATGGACTGGTCAAACGATATTAAAGAAAATGATTATTTAATTATTGAGTGTTACAGAAAACTTGACCCTAATACATATACCGACATATACAACGACATGAATTTAAAAAGATATGCAACTGCTTTGATTAAAAAACAATGGGGGCAAAACTTGTCTAAGTTTAATGAGGTTCAATTACTAGGTGGTGTAACTATGAATGGTGAACAAATTTATACACAAGCTCAAGAGGACATCACTAGACTAGAAGAACAAATACAAAACATGCAATACCCCGATATGATAATTAAGGGATAATACAATGGCTGTAAACAGCTTGTTCAAAACTTCTGGTACTACTAATACCACAGAAAAAAATTTGTATTCAGACTTGATAAAAGAGTCTATTCAAATTTATGGACATGACGTAAATTATATTGATAGAACTTTACAAGCCAGAGATAATATTTTTGGCGAAGATAGTTTATCTCAGTTCAACAAAGCACAAACGATTGAAATGTATGTCGAAGACTCATCTGGTGGGTATCAAGGTGAGAAAGAAGTCATGCAACAATTTGGTCTAGAAAATAGAAACGAGATTACTTTTGTTGTTCATAGAAAAAGATTTGATGATGTTGCTCGTCAAATAGATATTGAAAGTGGTACAGATACTACTGAAGGTTCGATACTTTTAGAAAGTGGAACAATCACAGCGAATACTACAAACAATGCTTCACAATCTTTTGAAAGTGCGTATCTAAGAAAAGAAGATGACACACTTGGTGAGTTCGCAACAAGACCACTAGAGGGTGATCTAGTTTTTCATCCAATACTTAAAAAATTATTTGAAATATCTTTTGTAGATCATGACGAACCATTTCATCAATTAGATAATAACCCTGTTTATAAATTAAGATGCAGACAGTTTGAATACTCTAGCGAGGAACTAAATACTGGCGTTACAGATGTTGATGCTATTGAAGATGCATTAACAGGTGATACTTTAGGTCATCAATTTACACTTGAGGCTGAAAGTGCATATAACGAAAGTATTGCTCTTGAATTCTTTACTGACTTGTCACAAACAGACACGTTATTAATGGAAGACAATGATGTGGTTGTACACGAAGATGATAGTAGATCAATTGGTACTAATATTCTTCTTGAAGGTTCTGACCCATCAGTTACAAGTTATCTAATTCAAGAGACATATATAGTTGGTGACGGTACAATAGATGTAACAAGTCAAAATGAGTTATTTGATAAAGCAGATGACTCGATATTAGACTTCTCTGAAAGAAATCCTTTCGGTGATGCTGGAGAATAGAAAATGTTAGGAACACAATTTTATCACGAAACAATCAGAAAGATGGTTGTCTCATTTGGTACGATATTTAATAATATCAATATAGTTAGAAAAGACAACAATGGCACGATCATTCAAAAAATGAAAGTTCCTCTAGCATATGGGCCAAAACAAAAATTTTTAGCAAGATTAGATCAAGATGCTGATCTAACAAGTAAAGTAGCAATCACTTTGCCTCGTATTGGTTTTGAAATTCAAAACATGGCATATGATACTGCAAGAAAATTAAATAGAGTTCAAAAGTTTAAAAAAGTAAAAAGTGGTAAGACTGACCAAATAGAAAGTCAGTTTATGCCAGTTCCATATAATTTAGATTTTGAATTGTTTATTATGGCAAAGCAATCAGATGATGCGTTACAAATCATAGAACAAATATTACCATACTTTCAACCAGACTATACAGTAACAATTAATGACATGGCAGATATGGGTATTAAAAGAGATGTACCTATTGTTTTAAATTCTATTGGATACGAAGATAGTTATAGAGGTGAGTTTACAGAAAGAAGAGCAATCATTTATACTCTTCAATTTACTTCTAAGTTTTATCTATACGGACCAGTAACAGATAGTAAAGTTATCAAACAAGTTACAGTTGACCAATTCACAGACTTACCTGATAAGTCACCAACTAGAGAACAAAGATATACTGTTACACCTAAACCAGCCACTGCTGATGCTGATGATGATTTTGGATTTAGTGAAACAACATCTTTTTTTGAAGACGCAAAAAACGATTAATTAATAACTTACTAGGTACACTATGACAGACAAAGTTGATGAAATTATTAATGATGCTTTAGGTGTTAAACCTAAAGAGATAATAAAAAAAGAATCTCAACCAATTATTCCTAGACCAAAAGAAAACGAAGATATTGACTCTGATTACAAATATCAAAGAGAAAATTTTTATAATCTCGTTGAAAGAGGTCAAGATGCAATACAAGGTATTTTAGATGTTGCTCAACAATCAGATCATCCAAGAGCATATGAAGTTGCTGGTAACTTAATTAAAAATGTTGCAGAGGTAACAGAAAAACTTGGTGATCTACAAGAGAAGATGAAAAAATTAAAAGATGTTCCCAACAAAGCTCCTAAAAATGTGACTAATGCATTATTTGTAGGTTCAACAACTGAATTACAAAAAATGTTAAAAAAGAAAAAGGATGATTGATTATAAAAATAATGGATTTGAAAATAAAGGTGGCGATTTAGATATAACAAATAAGTGTACCCTACAATGTCCTACGTGTGCTAGAGGAAACTTTAATTATAAATCTAACGACATACCTGGTAGTGATCTAACAATTGAAGAGTGGCAAGACTTAACAGATTATTTTTCTTCATTAACTCTTAATGGAACATATGGTGACCCTGTTTTTAATCCTCATTTAATTCAAATGTTACGTATTGCGTGTTCTAAAAATGTTCACGTATCTATTAGTAACGCAGCTTCTCAAAAACCTATGGAATGGTATATTGATGCATTTAGAGCTCATCCAAATGCAGAATGGCGTTTTGGTATTGATGGATTGCCTTATCAAAGTTTTGCACATAGAATAAATCAAGATGGTGAACATCTATATGAGGTAATGAAAACTGCTAGTAAAATGGATATTAAATGTATTTGGCAATACATAGTTTTTAAATACAATGAAGACAAGATAGATGAAGCAATACAAATGGCAAAAGATATTGGAGTTGATTTAGAAATTAATTA
>CEOW01017620.1_pt1 | contig 14570 bp, 13 predicted proteins | sample 530621 | NCBI WGS metagenome assembly CEOW01 (sample SAMEA2620734, study PRJEB7988) | marine metagenome | isolation source: saline water (ENVO:00002010), including | reverse complement strand
TTGCCATATCAAATACCAACACCTGAACAGAACCCTGCATACTATCATCCTCCTTTGCCTTACTTGCTTCCTTCAATTGTTGACTCTATTTGTGATAGCTACTTTGAAAATGATGATGAACAAATATGTGATTTTTTATGGCATAAAATTAGTATGAGTTTTCAAGGTTTATTATTTCTTGGTTCATTATTTTTTTATTATAAAATTTATAAATTTCTTCTACCAAAAAATCTACAAAACTATAAATATAATTTCATTTTTGTTTTGTTTTTTCTTTTGCCAACACTTAACTATAAAACTTTTGTAATGATTAGAGCTGAGCCTTATTTGGTTTTTCTAACAGGATATTTAATTCTTACTATTTTTGAATCAATAGTAGTTGGAAATAATAACGTAAAATTCTTTACAAAGGTTGGAATTGTTGTTGGGTTGATGTTGTTAACAAAACAAAGTTCTATAGCAATTATAGTTGGGCTGCTACCTTCCATTTTTTACATCTATAAAAGAAATAGTATTAACTTAAAGAAATTTATATTATTGACTTCTTATTCAGTAATAATCTCTTTTTTAGTTGGTGGGTGGTTTTACTTAAATCAATATAATAATTATGGATCAGTAGTTTCTTTTCCAAGGGAAAGTGCGGAATTTAAATTTTCGAATCATGGAAATGGTTATTATACAGATTTTGACTTTCAAGAAGTCACGAATAATCCTGTGAAATATCATGATGAACCTCGTCTTTTACAAATTTTATATACTGATACATGGGGCGATTACTGGGGATATTTTTCTTTTGATAGATCAAATACAGATGATCTTCAATACATGGACGATACTATCAAAGTATTAAGTAATACTATGATGTTCTCCTTGGTTCCATCATTGATATTTATTACAGGATTTATTTACTTTTTTGGTAAAACTTTACTTAGTCTTTTTAATGAAAAAAAAGATATATTGATGATGCTTTGTGTGCTTGTTGCAATATTCACATTTTTAAGTTTTGTTTATTTCATTACTGTATATCCTTACTTCACTGATGGGAGTTATAACTATAATGCTGACACAATCAAATCTGTATATATTGCACCAGTTATAAATTTACTTTCTTTATTTGGAAGTTTGCTTGTAATAAATTTAGATAAAAAAAATAGTTTTTTAAGTAATTTGATAGTTGCTTCCTGCTTTATAATTTATTTTTTAAATTTAAATGTTTTTACAGCAAATATCTAGTTTTTAAATAATTGAAAATTACTTGATACATTGTGTTTTTTAAGTACCTTATTTAGTTGTATTAAGAAAAAAATGCTAATGCTGATTAATCCAAAAACAAATAAAAATATATTGTCGTAATAGGCTGTTTTCAAAGATCCAATATACAGCGGTAAAGTAAATAAAAATAAAATCCGTTTTTCTTTAAAGAGTTCACTCCTTAAGAAAGATAAAATTAAAAAATTTATAAGATAAAAAGACAAAATTATTATCAAAACTAAGTTAATTCTCTTACCTAATAGATCATATGAAAGCCACAAACCTAAACTAACCAAAAAAGAAAGCAGAGAAGAGTACATTATATAATTTTCATTGTTGACAGAAAGTGCATATGAATGAAAAATTAAATTTAAAATATAAAAGAGTGACAATATTAAAGCAGTGAGAGCTAAATCTACAAATAAATTATAACTAAACCTACTTAACACTTTCTGTGTAAATGGAAGAAAATTAAGACATAAAAATACAAAAGCAATTATGAACATCGTAATTTTGTTTAAAAGCTCAAAAGTTAGCGAAACTATTTTATTCAACTTAATTTTTCCTTCAGGATTATTTAATTGCTGTATTGCAGGGTTAATTATGCTTAAAATTCCATTCAAAATTGGTTTTATAGAATTGAATAACGAAATAGAAAGAGCTAACACAGCTATATCATTTTCGTTATGAAAATTTTCTAAATAAATTGGTAAATAACTGAAAAAAATTAAAGGATAATTAAAAAAAATAAAATTTTTAAAAGTAAATACTAAATTATTTTTTAAGCTGAATAAATCTGAAAAATTCTTTTCAGCTTTTTGGTTTACAAAATATTTAACTTTTGACACCTTCAGCGTAATTATTAAATTAGTTATTCTTATTAAAAAATTACCAATTAAAGCAAAAATTAAATTTGGATAAACAAAATAAAATAATGATATAAATATAACTCGAACTGGTACAGAGAAATATAAGTTAAGCTTTTCTTGTTTATCAAATTTTTGTTTTGCAGCAAGGTATTCTCCATTAAAGTTTATGCAAATTTGAACTACTGAAAATGTAAGAACGACAAGAAAAAAGAGTATTTGTTTATTTTCAAATATTTGGTAGATATCAAAATAGCTACTTACAAAAAAGTAAATTGAAAAAATTAATGATAGAAAAATAATTGCAGTTCTTAATAAAGTCTTTATTAACAAGTCCGATTTATTTTTGTCCATATTTGGAATAAATTTTCTTATTATTTTTCCAAATTCAAGAGATGCAAAATTAACAAAAAAATAAACGGTAATTTGTGATACCGAGTACAAGATATAATCTGAGTTTGATAATTTTGTAAATAAAATTATAGAAGTAATAGAACTTACGATCAAAGAAAAAGTTACATGTGAAAAGTTATTCAGAAGTCCCCTTTTAAAGTACTGTGAATAACCTAGCTCTGTATTTTTACCCATAATTATTATTTCTACTAATGATAAATTCTTTTATTTTATTATTCATAGTAATTATGATTTCCATTTCTAGAATAAAGATAATGTATAGAATTATCAAAAATTTAATACCAAACAAAATATTTTTAAAATTGAAATATTTCAAAAAATTTAAACAAAACTTAAGTTTTAAAAACCCGAAAAAATTTAATGAAAAGTTGAATTATTTAAAAATATATGATGATATTGAATTGAAATCAATTTATCAAGATAAGGTTGAGGTTAAAAATATTGTTGGTAAGAAAATTGGTGAAAAACATATCATAAACACTCTTAAGGTTTTAGATATTAACTCAGAATTAGAAAGTCAACTTATTGAATTTGATAAATTTATCTTAAAAACTAATTTTGAATCTGGTGTTGTATATTTTTGTGATAACAAAAAAAAATTTAATTTTGTAGAGGTTCAGAAAAATATATTAGAAAAATATAACAACAAATTTTATATGCTTGGGCGAGAAATGCATTATTCAAGAATCCCTAAAAAAGTATTCATAGAAGAACTTCTTCAAGATCATTTAAACATACTTGACTACAAATTTTATTGTTTTAACGGTTCTCCTAAATATATTCATGTTGATAGAAATAGATATGTAGATCACAAAAGATCCTTTTATGATTTGGAATGGAATAAGATTCCAGATTTGACCCTTGAATATAAATACGACGAACAAAAAATAGAAAAGCCAAAAAATTTAGCAAAGATGATTGAAATAGCCAGAGAGTTATCAACCGAATTTAAATTTGTACGCATAGATCTATACAACGTTGATGGAGATATATTTTTTGGAGAAGCAACATTTCATCCTGAAGCAGGTTTTGGAAAATTTTCAATTAATGAGTTTGAGTTAATTTTTGGTAATCTCCTAGATATAAACTAAAAATGATAAAAAAAATATATCAAAAAATTTCTTTTTATTTAAAGCTTTCTGTCTCTAAATTTTTTGTGCTTCAAAAAAAATATCGTATAGGTTCTAAAAATTGGCTTATATATCAGGAAATTAAATTTGGTGGATTCAAAACTAAATTGGCAAGAAACCGAGTATCAAAATATGACCATAGATCAGAAGATGAATTAAAAATTGGGGGTATGACAGGAGGAGATAGAATGCTGATCCACGGATATGCAAAGCATTATTCTAAATTTTTAAATAAATTTATTAATAATAGATTCAACGTCTACAACATTCTCGAAATAGGTGTTTTACAGGGAACAGGTTTAGCAATATGGTCAGAATTATTTCCAAATTCTAATATTTATGGAGCAGATATTGATCCTGCTTATTTCAACTCAAATCTTGAATTTTTAAAATCTCAAGGTGCATTTAAAAATAAAATTCCTTTTATAATCGAATTTGATCAACTAGATACTAGTCCAGAAAATTTTGAAGCTTTTAAAGGCTCTTCTTTTGATATTGTAATTGATGACGGGCTTCATAGTAAAGACTCTATTATGAACTCTCTCAATGTATTTTTTAAAAAATTAAATTCGGGAGGTTTGTATATAATTGAAGATGTTAAGTTTAACCTTTTAAAAGAATTACAAACTTTACGTACGGAGGCTAGTATCTTTAATTTTGATCAACTTTACATTATTGAAAAAAATGAAAACTAAAATTAATAAAACATCTATAGCGACCTACTTTCTTATATTTGTTCTTTTTCACATCTTTTTTCTTTATTTATATACTCCTCCAAATAATATTATTTTTTGGGATGTTGATTCAAGATCGAACATTGATGAAATTGCTCAAATTATTAAACCTTCGAGCTTATATGATTTTATTTTTGACTCAGCATACGGGGGGTATGTTCCATACGGAAGGGTCTATCAGTTTGTAACAGCTGTATTTTTAGCTCCTTTTAGTTTAATTACAAATTTCTCAATACCTGTTTTAATATTTTTTGTTCATTTAAGTATATTTTTCTTGGGATATGTGATTTTATTAGAGTCTGTCTTTGGTAAAAACCCTTTAAAATATCTTGTTTTACCAAACTTATTGATTGTTTGTATTATGTCCAAAGCTTTCATAAAAACAACATCTGTTGAAATTTTTATTTTCTCTTTGATAGTTTTTTATATTTTTAAGAGTAAAAATAAGCATAAAGAAAAAATAATTTATTTTATTTTTGGGGTTCTAACTGGTTTAAAATTTATCCATGCAATTTATCCAGTAATTTATTTTTTTATAAATTTGAAAAAAATTACTTTTAAAAAATTTATAGTTTATTTTGTTAGCGGAATATCAGGCTTAATTGCCGGTCAGCCTTACGTTTTAATACCAAAAGGGTTCACTAATAACTTTAGGTTTATATTTGAAACACTTAATTACAAAGAAGGTTATACAGTAACGTATGTTGATTGGCTGAAGATTGCCTACTACGAATTTAACTCAATTATTTTATTTATACCTTTGGCACTGATAGTAAGTAATTTTAAAAATATAAAGTTAAAAAATGAAGAAAAGTTTTTAATTTTGGCTCCTTCTTTTCAAATAATTAGTTTCTTTTTTAGTGATAATTTAATCAGACAACATTATTTAAATCTTCCGATGAGTGCAATCATCATTTTTATATTTTTAATGCTAAAAAACAAAAAAATAACGACTACAGGAATATTAATTTTATATTTAGTATTTAATTTCAACTATTTTCTTAATAACAGTCATCCAGAAAGTATTAAAAACGCTGGATCTTATGAGGGTTTCATTAATACTTTCTATGAGTCTGAAGAGTATGTTGAAATGAATAAAGTTAACGAATATATTTTGAATGATGTTCGAACCTCAAATGATAAATTAATTTGGTGGCATGCATCACAATATATGAGGCCATATTCGGAATTTCATTGGGGATCTACAGAAGATCCAGAAAATTCAGAATATTATTACAAGGATATTTGGGGCTCAAAATTAAAATTTTCAAATGATAGATGTGCAGACTATGGCGGAATAGTTGTATTATTATTGACAGAAAATGAGGTTGCTGAGATTAGTAATAATTTAATTAATAAAAATTTTAGACTTCAAAAATCGTTTGAGAAACAAGATAATGGACTAAGCTACTTTGTTTTCTATAATCCAAACTTTTCTCATCCGATAGGCTGTTAAATGATATAATCATAAAATCATGAAACTAAGATCTAGTTTTTTTTATAGGTTAAACAATAATGAAGTATTTAGGTATATAGATGAAGACAAAAAGTCTATACATATTGTTAACAAAGAATCTGATGTTATAGAAAATCAATTATTCGATAAATTTAAATTTGTAGATACTAAGGCTTCTAATTTTTTCCCGGACAGTGAGAAATTTGACCTTATTGTCATTACCGATCTTATTGAGTTTGTAGATAATATTTTTGATCTTTTGATTACATCTAAAAAACATCTGAACGATAACGGAAGAATAGTAATAACATCTATTAACCCAAGGTGGTATTTTATAATTAAAATTAATGAATTTTTTAATTTAAAAAAAAGTTCATCTATTAAGTCTTATATTTATCCAAAAAAGATTAAAGGAACTATTGAAGCTGGTGGCTTGGAAATTTTGAATAGTTACAATAAGCAAATTATCCCATTTAATTTTCTTGGTATAGGCAAGCTCTTAAATATTTTTTTGGAGGTTCTGTTGTGCCCATTTGGTTTAGGTTTAAAAACTTATTTTGTATGTAGACCCAAGATTAATAAAGAAAAAGTTTATACAAAGTCTTTAATAGTTCCAGCAAAGAATGAGGAAAAGAACTTACCTATATTATTTGAGGAACTTGAAAAACTAGAGATGAACTTGGAAATTATTCTAATATATGCCAACTCAGAAGATAATACTGAAATAGCTTCTTACCAAATAGAAGAAAAATATAAAAAGCACAAGAATTTAGATGTAACAGTGTATAAACAAACTCAAAATGGAAAAGCTAATGCAGTTTTTGAGGCTTTAGAATATACAAATAATGATGTAATTGCGATTATTGATTCAGATATAAGTGTTGAGCCTTTTGAGCTAAAGAATTTCTACAAAATAATTGATCTTGGTAATGCAGATTTCGTTAATGGATCAAGATTAATTTCTGGATTAGAATCTGGTTCAATGAGGTTTCTAAATATTCTAGGAAACAGATTTTTTCAATTTATTATAAACTTGATAATTTCACAAAATATTTCAGATAGCCTTTGTGGTACAAAAGTTTTTAAAAAAGAAAATATTAATTTTTTAAAAAAATGGCAAAAGAAAACTTATCAATCAGACCCATTTGGAGATTTTGATTTATTAATGTCTGCTGCTTACTCTGGCCAAAAAATTGTTGAATATCCAATTTACTATAGAAGCCGAATATATGGTAAAACACAAATATCTAGATTCAGAGACGGTTTTAAGCTATTAAAATATATAGTGAGAACTTTTTTTCTATTTAAAACTAGTTATTACTCAAAATAAACAATTTTTATTTTGGAATAAGGATTAAGTCCATTCCCCATTGTTTATAGTGTGTATATATTGAATTCAAATTTTTTAATTTTTTTCCAGATAAAATTTTGTAATTATTTTGTTTAAAAAAACTAATAAGATAATCAAGTTCTTGTTGGGTAAGTAAAATTTTATTTATTTCAATTAATATCTTAGGTTTATGTTTCTCAATTATGTTTGATAACGATTGAACTACTTTTGCTTCATTTCCATCAACATCAATTTTTATAGCTAAATCTAAATTTTTTATATTTGAAGAGATAATATCGTTATTGAACGATTCAGTATCGTTAAAGTTTCCTGGCTCACCATTAAAGTAATTTAAATTTTTGTTATTTATAATCAAAGGATATTTGCTAGGACTATCAGGATTTAACTCACCAATAAATGAATTCGAAATTAAAACTTTTTCAGATAGCTTATTATCAAAAATGTTTTTTTGAAGTAGTTCTATATTCTCGTAATCTGGTTCAATCGTAATTATTCTTTGTATATTTTCGTTGATTGTTGCCATGCCTATACTAAAACTCCCTAAATTAGCTCCAATATCAACAAGTAGAGTTTCAGATTTAAGAATTTTGCTAAATTTCCTCAATTTTCTAAGTTGGAATCCACCAATCAAATATATTGAAAGACCAACAATATCGTTTAATCTGATAGTCCAAAATATTTTCTTTCTAACAATTTTTATAATTTTTTCAGTTTTGAAAAATCTTATAATAAGATATATTGCTTTTGCTATATTTAGTTTTAATTGAAACTCGATGTAAAAAAAATATTTTTTCATAGTTTTATTTAACCTCTTTAATGGTTATTTTGTCTTATCCACAAACAATCTTACAAGGTAAGTAAATTTTTAATCTATTTTTGCAATATAAAACTATCAATTAATAAAATAATTTATTGTGCAGAATATAAAAAATCAAATTACATATCATTTAAATAAATTTATTTTTTTATTATCTGTTAAATTTGAATACATTTTTTTGAAACTTTACTATCTTAGAAAAAATCATAACCTAAATCATATAATTATCCAAAACAGAAGAATCTTAAATAATATAAATAAATTCTTAGAAGAAAAGTATTACTTGAATAATGACTATGGAATTCAAAAAAGAATATATGACAAAATTGATTTACCCATATCAAACAATGTTACATACTCTGATCTTTTGGTTTATTTATATTCTAAAATCTTTAAAGATGGAATGAATTACCTTGAAATTGGATGCTCCGTTCTTAAGAATTTTATCCAAGTGAAAAGTAATGTGGCAAACTCAAATCTTGTATGTTTCGATATTAACCCTATCAATCCTACGCTTGAGGAATTATTTTTTGAAGAAAAAAATAATAATTCAACTTCATATTTTCAAGGTGATGTCTTAAACAGATCTGATATTGATTCTTTTAAATCAGAAAACGATTTGAAATTCAATATTATATTTTCTGATGCCTTGCATAATGAAGAGGGAGTTTATTCAGAATATATTAATATTTATAAAAACATGCTTGATGAAAAATTTATAATTTATTTTGATGATCTTGAATTTGACGGAGTAATGAATGCAGCTCACAAAATAAAAGAAGATTTATCAAGCTATATGGAAAATATTAATTTTTTTCAATTCAAAGTTGGTGGTTGGATTGGTGAGCATGAAAAAACTCATTTAAACGGAATTATAAGTAACGTAAATATACTAGAAATGTTTTTAGAGGATAATATTGATATATACAAACTTCGAAATTTATAATTTTGCAATTAAAGTTTATTCTATAAATTAACATAGTTACTATGAGCTACGCAAAAAATCTAATAAAATATCTTGAAATTATCAATAATATCTTAGAAGATTCAGAATTAGACAATCTAGATATATTATTCGATACATTAAATAGACATTTTGAAAATAAGGGAAGAGTATTTTTAGCTGGGAATGGAGGAAGTGCTGCTATTGCCTCACATGCATCAACAGATTTAAAGAAATTACGAAAAGATGGAAAAATGATCAATACAATTTGCTTAAATGAAAATGTTTCTAGCATAACTGCATTAAGTAATGACAATGGATATGAAAATTATCTTGTAAATCAAATCGAAAATTTTGAGGTTGATGAAAATGATTCAGTCATAGTCATTTCATCTTCAGGTAATAGTGATAACGTTATTAATCTTCTTAAATATTGTAAACAAAACCAAGCTAAAACATTTGCACTCGTTGGATTTAGTGGTGGAGAATTAAACAAACTTGCAGATTTCCCGATTTTTCTAAATAGTAAAAATAATTACTATGGACCAATAGAAGATCTCCATATGATAATATTTCATTTGTTTGCGCACCTGATACTCGATAATTTGGACGAATTAAACTAAAAATTTTTGTTTATAATTTGTGCGCCTTCAAATGAAATTGAAAAATTTTCAATTTTATAATCTTCCATACTATTTTTAAATTTTTTTTGTTCGCTTTTTTTAACTATAAACAAAAAAAATCCTCCTCCTCCGGCGCCTAGTAATTTACCACCAATTGCCCCACTTTTTAAGGCTAAGTTGTAAATACGATCAAAATTATTATCAGATATCATTTTAGATAATCTTTTTTTTATCTCCCAAGATTCGTTCATCGCATTAGCAAGATCTTCTAATTTAAATTTAGACAAGTTTTTTTTAACATATTCTTCTGTTAAATCTGATAGACTCTTTAAGCTTTCAAAGTTAATATCTTTGTTTTTTTCTTGATCACTTAAAATTTTATCCGCACTTCTATGCTTACCAGTCCACACTAGGAGTGAATTATTTGTTAATTCTTTTATGAAATCTCTTGAATCTATTGAATTTACCTTATAGTGGTCTTTATAGTTAGTTGAAAATTCTATATAGTTAATTCCTCCATATCCTGCGGCGATTTGATCTTGAATGCCAATTGGTTTTTTTAATCTTAATAATTCAACATCTATTGCATCTCTTACAACCAAATTTTTATCAATTTTTTTTCCCTGAATAGCTCTTAAAGCCAAATTTAGACCTACCGCAAAGGATGATGATGATCCTAATCCAGAGCTCTGAGGAATATCTGCAATTGTTGATATGTAAAGCTTATTTTTATATTGTTGTAAGGATAAAGACTCTCTTGTTATATCATTTGAAATCTCATTTATTGAATTTACTCTTTCAGTTACAAAATAATTTAATCTATAATTTTCATCAAAATAATCGTTTAATTCTTTAATTAATATGTAAATATACTTATTTATTGCAAATGAAAGGACTCTACCAGTGCTTTTTTTGTAATAACTTAAAAAGTCTGTTCCTCCTCCTAACAAACTTATTCGTAAAGGAACTTTGACTAAAATACTGTTTGTCATAAATCTAATTTTAATAATTTATCAATAAGAGTCTCATTGTTTGATAATTTAACGGTTTTTGTAAAAGAATTTTCACCGGCCTCAATATCTCTTTGATCATCACCAATGAAATAATGATCAGAAAGCTTTAAATTATATTTATCCTGAGCTTGTATAAGTAAACCCGGCTTTGGTTTCCTGCAGTCACATCCATCATTCCAATTGTGCAAACAATAAAAAAAGTCATAGATTTTTGAATCATACTCTTTTAAATCTTTAATAATTTTTTTATTTATCTCTTGTAAGTTTTTTAAGCTCATTTTTCCTCTTGATATTCCTGGTTGGTTTGAAATAATAATTATTTTGTAACCTTTTTTACTCAAATATTGCAATGCTTCCCGCGATCCAGGTTTCCAAATAAACTCATCAACACTTTTTACGTAATCAGCTTTTTTTGGTTTATTGTTTAAAACACCGTCTCTGTCTAAAAATATAATTTTTTTAGATTTGAAATATTTTCTTGTGTTTTTTAAACCTTCTTCTGTTCCAATACTTTTGTGTCTTATTGTTGTTGTTACAACACCTAATTGATTGTCTTTTCTAAATTCATTAAAGACAGCATCTGAAAACTTTACATTTTTATTAAAACTTTCAAAAAATATTGAAAGTGGTTCTTTTTTAGCAATCATATATCCCATTTCTAAATGATTGAAATTTTTAACTTTTTTTTGAGAATGCTCAATGACTTTCAAATTTTTATCTAATTTAAAGTTTCCATCCTCATGACCTAATGTATCATAAAGGGTCGTTACTAAATAAAAATTATCAATCATATTATTGTGCTTTTGAAAATTTCCATCCCAATAATTATCGCCGTAAAGAATATAAAATTGGTCATCTAGCTCATTCAAAACATTTTTCAACCTAAGTGCGGTTTCATACTCTTCAGGTAGATATTTATTTGATAAGGTTAAATGAAATTCACTTTCATACTTTTTTTTAAATAGCTCGAACTTTTTATCTAGATAGCCAGTTAATAAAATAACATTTTTAACCTTTTGACCTTCTAGTTTTTTTATTAAATGATATAAAAAAGGTTTATGATTCACAGTCAAAAGAGGTTTTGGATTATGTTTGGTAAGTTTGCCGAGTCTACTTCCTTTACCTCCACAAAAAATTACTGCTTGTTTTATTTCATTATTTTTAGTCATTTAAAAATTTTTTCTTTAAAAATTTTTTAAAATTATCTAGACTTTTAAATTTTTCTTTATGGAAGCTAATATAGTCAGAAATTAAAAACATATTGTTAAAGAATCTTAGATTGAGATCGTAAATTAAGCTTTTTTTTGAACTATCCATTACAAAATTTTTAGTTCTCTTTAAATTATAATCTTTGTCAAATGGATAGTTTTGATCCCTATCACCACAATGCTCTCCAGTTCCGTCAAATCCATTATTTACAACATGTGTCTTATAAGGGAATAAGGTCTTGCCATTGTTCAGGTAAATTGCTTGATACCAATAACAATCCCACGTATTATCTATCTTTTCTTGATCTCTTTTTATCATGCCTTCCCAGTCGACTTTTCCATACATATTAAATTCATACTTTTCCTTTTCAGAAAGATTTGAAATTTTATTTAAAATATGATTATCATCTTTAGTCATTAACTTCCATCTGTCTGCCCATGTTGCCCAGCCCCATGGTGACATATATCTACTTATTGCGGTACTGTTTTTTTTTGCAATTAACTGTGGATGTGCCCATCCATTTATGTGCATGATGTTTTTATCGAAGTGATATTTGTTTAAAGCATCATTTAGAAACTCTAAAAAGAAGGGTCCTAAAATCAAATCATCCTCAACGATTATAACTTTTTCATGACTTGAAAACATCTCAGAAATTCCATTAATTATATTATTTTTTGGCCCAATGTTTGTTTCTCTGATGTTTACTTGAATAGATTTAAATGTCCAATCCTTTTTAGTAACATCAATAACAGCTTGCCAGTTGTATTTATTTGTACTTTCATCAGCACCATTAATAAAAAAAGTTAAATCAGAGTATTGAGCTAGATTGTTGTTTTGAAGTGAAAGAAGCATTTTTTCTAAATGATCAGGACGAGAATATGCAAAGCAGACTATAGGTGCTGGCTTATATTTCATATCAATGCTATTTTAGGGGAAGACCCGACTATTTTGAAAAATTTTTATTTTCTAAATAGATATCCATCATATTTAATTTATTTCTGTGATAAAACATGCTTGATATTCCAACAAATTTTATGTTGTTAGTATTACAAAAACTTACAATTTTTTCAAAAGATTCATGGTTTGCTTCAATTTTTATATATTCAATTTTTTTATTTAGTAATAATGTTTTTAATGAAGTTAATATTTCGTAATCAAGTCCCTCAGTATCAATTTTCAACAATGTTATTTTATTTACATTATGTTTTTCAATAAAACTATCTAAAGTCTCTACTTCAACTTCTGATGTCGAAACTACTTCATTAAATTCTTCATCTGGGTGAGAGTCAAGCAGGGATGAATGTGATACCGGTTTTCTTATGTAAAATTTTGCAATTCTATTGTTGGAATCTATACCAATATTAAAAAAATTAATATTTTTTTCTTTTTTAAACTTTTTTTTCTGAAAGTTTATTAGGTCTATGTTTGGCTCTATAGAATAAATTGTTGTTTTTTTATTAATTTTTTTTAACGTACTTATAAAGTTACCTAAATTAGAACCTATATCGACAATCACTGCTTCGTCTTTCAAAATCATTTTTAAAAATTCTATTTCTGAAAAGTTTTTTTGAAAAATATAAGTAATTAGGAAATTTAACTTTTGTATGAATGAAACTAATAATTTTTGCATTTAGTAGCCAAAAACAGAATCGAACTGTCAACTCTTTATTTTTAAATAAGAGCAGACCACTTGACCTTATCTTATTCTAACTTATTTAATCTAATTTTACCCTTGTAAGTATTCCTTCAAATTAATTAAAAGACTATATTTTTACTAATCAATTATCTAATTAAAAGTTAAACTCACTAATCAACAAATTTCCATAAATGTAGAGAGGCTATTGTTCTAAATGGTGACCATTTTGCTGCATAATTATCATAAGTATCCCAATTGCTCTCTAAATTAATGATTCCAGCCTTATTCATTGCCAATCTCAATCCAGCATCTTTAGATGTAAAAATATCTAATTTACCTAAACAGAATATTTCGAACATATTTATTGACCACGGACCAATTCCAAATACTTTAAGTAAAGTAGATCTTAAGTCATCATTATTTAAAATTGTTAGATCTACGAAATTTTCATTTATAAAAAGTTCTGAAATTTCTTTTATCGTTCTCGCTTTATTAGTATTTAGACCTAATTTTTTAATTTCATAAATATCAAGATTTTTAAAATATTTTTCATTTAAAAAGTCAGAATTAAAGTGTTGCCTTATGTTTTTAAAAATTGAATCTGCTGCTTTTGTAGAGATAAATTGGGAAGTCACTATCCAAACTAGAGTGTCGAATTGGTTTTTTTTGTTTGGCTTGAATGCAATATGTCCATTTGCATCAATTACTTTTCTTAACTTTTTGTCTTTTTGTCTCAAATATTCTTCTTTTTTTGAAAATTTCAATTTACAAACAATTCTTAAAGAATTTTGAAATATTGGAATAAACGAAAAATTACATAAAGTATCATCCAAAAAATAATTATTGCTGAGATAACTGTTATGAGATCAATACCTTTCGGGACATAGGTAATAACCGCAACACTACCAAACAAACCAAGAGTGAAAAATTGGATAAAATTAGTTTTCTTGTCTTTACCAAATTTTCTACTAAAAAATTGGATTATAAGATCTATTAAATGCACTTTATATACAATCTCATAACTAAATTATATAAATGTCTGATCATTTTTGATCATTATTTGTTTTTTTGATATAAAAGCTTGTGGCCAGAGGCAGAATCGAACTGCCGACCCCTTGTTTTTCAGA
>CEOW01066773.1_pt1 | contig 14583 bp, 15 predicted proteins | sample 530621 | NCBI WGS metagenome assembly CEOW01 (sample SAMEA2620734, study PRJEB7988) | marine metagenome | isolation source: saline water (ENVO:00002010), including | reverse complement strand
CCAGAATTAGCGACCTGTCCAATAGATCCCATGATAACAGGTTGCTGTTGTTCTTTATCTAAAAAGAACCCGATAACCCAATCACCTGGTTCCAACTGTGGCGTTGCAGAACGCACAGCACCAGATGAATATGGAGTAGTCACAGGCATCATAGTGATTGCCCATGGAAGATCCTCACTCTTTACAGCACTGCAAGATCTAGGATGATGTCCTATGATCCTGACTTTATATCTCCCAGAACGTTTCTGATCTTTATTTTCTTCACCATCCTGAGAATGTGTAGGCGACTCAACCTGTCCGATCCACCAGGCGAACCCGTCGGATCCAATTTGGTGGATTGGATATAATTGATTAAGTCCTTCCATAATTAGTCGTCATAAATCAAGCACTCAGGCTCGTCTGGATGGGTCTCACAGAAGAGTTCGATACAGTTGGGATCGTGGTGATCTCCTGCTTCAATCTCCTTCTTGTGGTGGTCTGCGTATACCTCTAGATCGTGTAACTCCTCCTTATAGTGCCTACGAGCAGCAGGACTAGTGGTAGGATCTTCCAAGATCTCTTGGTCTTTCTTAATGTGTTCTTCTATAGTATTCATATCTTTAAGTTATGCGTCTGATTTTGTGTCTTCGTAACCCCAAGAGTCACGAATCAATTCCAATACAGTATAGACACTCATGGAAAGTCTGTCAAATTGATGATTGAGTTTCCTGATCAAGTAGATACCACTGTGTTCTGGATCAACCGATCCTAGGTCTTCCTTGCTTTCTAAAGGAACTTGGTTGGGTATCTGTACTTCAATCTTCTGACCCACTCTCAAATCTAGGTTCCCTGTCACAGATATAGCTAATTGCTGATTGAACAATGTACCCACACGTGAGATAGATTGTACCAAATACTGCTTTTGAGAATCATAGAATTCAGATGGTTCGTCACTTTCATCAGAAGCATCGTTCGATGCTACTTCAGTACCATTGTACCAATTTTCATGATTAATCACAGAAGATAAGCGTCTAGTTGGATACTGAGATAATTGTTCTTGCCCCTTTGGTAGTTTAGTTTGTGGTCCCAAATGAGCCATCTCATCCCAGCTTTCACTTAATTTATATGTGTACTCCGTGTAAACACCAGTATTTATGTCAAAAAACGCACACTCAGTAGAATACGCACCCTCTCTGAGTTTCTTCATCATATCAATCTCAGATCTAAAGACAACTTCTTGAATTTTTCTTGCATCCTTAAATTCTGTCTGATCTACATTTGCTGGTTCATAAGAATACACAGCAACTTTATCAGAACCACCAAATTTACTTGGATCTGGTGATACAACAGAATCTACACTCTTGAAATTAAATCCATCACGATCTTCCCAGAAGAAATATCCAGCAGTACCTTTAAGTTTTTTAGAATCCTTGACATTATCTGATTTTGTATCTACATTAGTGTCACCACCATTACCAATAATATCAGATGATGTTCCACCTGCACCTGCTGTAAATGTTTCTTTGGATATTGCTTTAGCTTGTAAGTCTCTAATTACTGCAAACGGTGATTTACCAGCAGGAATTATCTTGAATGTATTAAGAGACTCTTCAACTTTTATCTTAGCAGAAGGTACATTAAGATAATCTATAAGAAGACTATTGACAATTCCACTAGCAGTATTTGTGAGAACCTTATTTACTTTAACACCTTCATTAGTTAATCCTTGATCACCAATCAATCCTAAAGTATATGCTTGACCCTTCTCAGTACTAACTCTGTTACCAATCTTCCATACACGAAAATCAAATTGATGATCATCACCTTTATTATCTGAAACAGCAATAACAACCTTCTCGAAACCTGTGATAGGCATATCAGCAGGTAGATTAAGTGCTTTGTCAAGAATTACCAGAGTACCAGATATCGATGGTGATAATAAATCCTCAACATACTGGAAACTAGAAAACGCATCAGTAAGATATGCGTATGGATCACCCATCTCTTGACCTACTTTCCAAATAGCGACAAATTTTATATTATATTGTTCTGCTCTAACTATTTCTGACATTATTTGAATGCTGAGTATACAAATTGATATTGATCGACCTGCGTTTCTGCTGAATTATCAATATGAGACAATGGTTCATCATGAGATTCAGTATTATGAGTAATAACGTTCTGACTGTTAAGGGCTAAATTATCTAAATTAACCTCATTCTTAGCCAGTCTATTAAGAGATTGTTCCTTTGAATTCAATTCAACAATTTCTGCTTTACCATTAGCTAATGGTTCTGCCCATGATGGTCTCTCACCAGTATATCCAGGATGATTGTAGTATGCATTTGGACCATGCATATCTTGATACTGACCAACAGGATCTGGGAATATAAAATCGGTAAGGAAACTTGCAATACCAAGTGCTTTTGATCCAAACTTAAGGAATGGTTTTGCCATACCCATGAGTCCCAAACCTTTATTTGCTGGTGATGTCATCAACCCTCTAGCAATATTTGCTTGAGCACTGTTAGGATATGCACCACCCAATAATCTCTGAGCTAGATTCAATCCCTTAGTTGCTTGTTTAGGTTTAACAGCAACCTCTGATGACATACCAAAATTCTTCAACCAACCAGGCAATCTAAGACCAGAACCTTTCGGTTGTAGTACATTTAATACCTTACCTCTTGCAGCACTAAGATTACTAGCACCAGTTCCTGGAAGACCCTTAACACTGAAAGGATTTAAACCAGTAGCACCAGGTCTAGCATACTGAGCAGAATTCCAGAAGTCTGGTGTTAAGAATGTCTTACCTTTACCAGCCCAACTCATAGCATTGCTAGGTTTGAATCCACCTGAGAATATACTGGATGCTCTAGCATTACTGGTTCCATGATATAAGTTTTGTAGACTACTTGAACCACTTAAACCTGGACCACCTATACCACCATATCCATGATCCCCTCCATCACCTTCTTTTCTGTCACCTCTGAATAATCCAAATATATCCCACCACGCACGTCTATTCTGACTCTGTTCTCTCCTGAAGATCTCCTGATTTCTTTGTTCTGACTGGTATGCTTTAGTCTCTAATAAATTATTGACCTTACCACTAATTGTATCTTTAACACTAAATGCTTGAGCAACAGGATCAACAACAGATCCTATAGACTGTTTCATACCACTGAATCCTGGTGTTGCTCTAACAGCATTACCAGTAGCAGCCATGATTCCTAACGAAGCAACCTCAAATGGTAACTTCATTGCTTTCATCAAATTATCTTCACTGAACTTGTCTCTCTTAATATCATTCACTGGAGACTTCATAATATTACCAGAACTCTCTGCTGGATTATTAGCAAAGAAATTCATTGCTGGTATTTGTGGAGTAGGAGCAGGTATATCTGTTCCAGTCTCATACTGTTTACGAGTTACACCATCAACAGCACTCGGTTGTCCTTGTGTATAATTGTTATCTAATGGTGTGATCATCTCATCACCATGTAACCTGACTAGGTATCCACTATCAGGACCAGAAACTATACCACCCTGTTCAAAGTTAGGAACATCAACTCCACCAAAATCTAACTCCTCATTATCAACATCTAAAGCATTCTCAAGTTCATTCTCTCTCCTTATCTCATTAGGATCCTCATCAAGATCAGTAAATCTCTCAGTACCAGAAAGGTCATCCTCTTTTTTTAGTTCTTTTACAGCAGAATCAGTCTCTGACTGATCAGCTTGTTGTTTAGCAAGTGCAAGTTGCTCATTTAATATACCAGCAATAGCATCTAACTTATCACCTATACCATCATTGCTAACTTCAAGACCCTTAGCAATAGCAAGGTTGGACTGATTTGCAGCAGTAATCTCAGACTCTAGAGTACCCTGTTTCTGATTAATAGAAGCAACAGTTCTATTAAGTGACTCTGCTATAGCAGCAAAGAATACACCAAGTTTTTCATCCTTAACATCTACAGGTTTAGTCTTCTCTGAAACACTACTTTCATACCTCCTAGTACCAGAAGATCCGACCATTGGAGTATTTGATTGTACATTCTTAGTAATTGCTCCAGGAGTAATATTAATCATATTACCAAGAATAGTATCATGTGGTACTATTTCAGGATCTATACCGCCACCCCCACGAGGACCACCACTAGATGCTGTAGGTTGAGGATTTATAGGACTTGCAAACGGTGTACTCTGACCTCTATTAAAATAATCAGGATACTTAAATTTACTACCAAATTTACTTCTCCTAATAAAATCAGGAGTCATCTGATACTTCAGTGCTTCACCAAAAAATTCTCCTCTACGAAGTCCTAGAATATCTTTGTCTACACCAAGCTTATCAGCAGCAGCATGAGCACGTGCCTTCTCAGACTTAGCCATACTGGCAGCATCAAACAACGCACCAATTATCATTGGTGCAATACTTCCATCAGCTACAGCTTGATATCTAACAGTCATTCTATCCTACTAACTTTGCCAACTTAAACATCTCAAGAGAATTGTTGTTACTAAGAACAACATTATGATTCCTTTTGACAGTCTGTTTGTTAACTATAGTGTTATTTAACATAACAATCTGTAAAGTATTAGAATCTTCCTCTATTTGACTAAACAATTTACTATCATCATGAAGTCTATTATCATTCATTAAATTAATTGCTGATAAAATTTCAGTTTGAAGATTATTATTCACTTGTAAATCTTTAATATCATTGTGATGTGGTGATGCCTCATAATCAATAGGGTTATCTCGCAACAGATTTAAAATAGGATCACTTCTTCTTTCTCCTACATCATCCATCCATTTAGATTCTACTCCAGGTCTGTTATCTGGATCTGCAAACTGAAGTTGTCTTGCTGCTTCTTCAAAATCACCATTTTCCAATGCTTCTTTCATTGATGGAAATGAATCTAAGAAATATGGACCCATATTAAAGACCAAATCAATCAATGCTGCTCTCTGTCTTTCAGAAGCTTCTGCCCAACCAGGAAGATTCATTGCTGCTTCTAAATGATGTTTGAAATCCATCTCAAATAATTCATTAGCTTTCTCTTCAGTAATAAGATCACCTTCCTTCAAACCATATACAGGAGAATCTTTATCAATTAAGTGTCCATAACCAATTGTCAGATTTCCTTTGTTATCATAATATGCGTCAAGTCTAAGTCCTTCATGCTCTTTGATCATCTCTTTCTCAAAAGTATAATCTTTCTGTTCAATACCTGCTAATAGGTCATTCCTCTTTGGAGATAGACCTTCAGAATTAAGAATCAAGTTAGTTAAGAAACTTGCATTAGAATAGGTTGCCGTACTATCAGGTTCATAGAAATCAACACTGGTATGATATCCAGACATCCTACCAGCACCATTAGGTTGAAGTTCTGGTTCACCTGATGGAGCAGATACAAAACCAACTTGTCCTAGATATTGTCCTCTTCTAACCTTTTTTCCTTCTTTGACTTTAATACCACCATCAGGAAAGTGTGCGTACAAAGCATCAAATTCCTTACCATTGCTAGGATCAGTACTTCTAATAATTACAACGTTACCATAATTGGTACTTTGATGTCCTGTCTTAACAACTGTACCATCAAACAATGAATAATTCTTAGTATAATCACCATAACTAAAATCAACGCCAGGTTCTCCTGAACGGTCTAGACCTTGACGATCTGTGAAAGTTATAGTAGTCGGATTAGGATGACCACCATCTCCTCCAAATGATTGCAACCATTTTCCAAACATCTTTAACGGTTGGAATCCACCATCACCTTTCTTCTCTGGTTCTACTTCTTCTTTCTTACGATTTTTATCAAATTCTTCTTTAGCCCACTGTGACAAACTATCTGTTCTTTCTAAGTAAGTTTCAGCAGTTGCCCTTGATTTAACTGGTGCAGTTTTAATACCAGTATTATATCTAATATTTCTAACTGCAAATGGTAAGGAAGAAACTGTATTAGAGATATCTCTATCAACTCTAAGATCTCTTGCCATTGCAATACTAGTAGATACTAAAGTATCACCAATATTTTTAATATGGCTTGTGGTCATACCACTCTTAGGATCTACTGCTTGAATCATCTCTGTACCGTGCATCATACTATCTCCTCTCCTGGTCAATCCATATGGATTACCTTGTTCAAATTGGTCTATTCTACCACCACTACTATCGGTACTACCATCAGGAGGAGGTGGTAACCCAAGTGGGTTAACTCCCATATCCCTAGCAATATCAACTGCGGTGACACCCCATCCTAGCACAGGAATGGCAGAAAGTGCCGACAATGCAGCACCAGTGTAGTCACCTTGTGATGCTCTGTATGCTGCTTCACCTAACGCTATTACTGTACCTGGACCTGGTATGAGTTTAGCACTTTTAGCAATTGCTTTAGTACCTGCTTTAGTAGCGAACTTCTTCGCTGCTTTCCTACCACCAGAAGACAACTTAAGAGCTTTTTTGGAAGCATTAAATCCTTTAATTTTCGGTTTCTTAACTTTCGGTTTCTTAACTTTACCTTTTGTTGTTTGTCTTGGATTAATATCCTCACCAAATTCTGCCTTGATATCTGCGGCCGCTCTGTCTGCTGCTGCTATTTGTTGTGGAATACTGTCAGGTGTCATTCCTGCTCGACTGACAGCTTTTACACCTTCTTTTACAGTTCTAGTCCATACTTTTGAATCCACACCTGGATACTTTTTTGCAAGTCCTAATACGGTTCTTCTCTTTATGTTTCTTACAAGAGCTCTTTCAGACCTTCCAAAGATTAATTTGAGATATTTCCATTTCTTCAATCTACCTAATGCTTTGGTAGGAGATAACAATTTATTAGGTTTTTTTATACCTAATTTTCTAAGAATGGCATTGGTAATTTTCTTACCAACAATGTCGGATAAAGCTCCAAATAACCAACCAGCTGATTCAGTTCCAGTACCAAATCCAGTATATCTCTTAGTCCTTGAAAGATCTCTTTTTAGCTCTAATTGGTTCTCTGTTTTAGCTGCCTGTGCTTTGTCCTTAAGAATAGTTTGAAAATTATACTGTTGTTGATATAAATTTAAAACCTTATCTAATTTACCTGCAATCAACTCATTATGATCGATCATCAAATCAATACTATGCTGATGAGATGTTCTTATGTCAGATAAAAGATTCAGACTCTTAGATACTCTTTGATCTACCAGTGCTAACTTAGCATCTATACCACCACCAAAAACACGAGCAACATACTCTCTAAGTTTCTCGTCTTTTACTGGTATATGATCATCATTTGCCAAAAGATCGTCAACAGCACGGTCAACGTCTTCATTAGACTTTTTTACTTCTTCTTCAACCTCTTCAGTCTGATTTTTTGTTCTAGGAAAATTTGCAGCAAATCTACTTGCTTTACTAGCTGCTCTATCAGTTTTTCTGGCATCAGAATTTGGATTAAGAGTGCCTATTGTTCTAGCAAAGAAGTCTCCACCAAATTCACTTACTAATGCCTTACCAAATAAATTACCACTATTAGCAACATTCAGACCAGCTTCTCTATCCCTCTCCTGTGACTCTGACTCGTCTCTAGCCATGCGGGCAGCAGACATTACCTTACCTGCTATCCACTGGGAAGTATCACCGCTAACTGTTGACTGATATCTCATTTAGCCATTCTGTGCCTGTTGCTTTTGTTTGACTTCTTCTAGATATTGCATCAAGAACGCTACATAAACTTCACGTTCCCATGGCATCCAATTCTCTACTTCTGTCAAACTATATTTATGGTACTGCATCAGAGCAAAATTCATTCTATAGTACCCCTCCAGGTTATTATGGAAGAGTGCTATACGAAAAAACTCTGTAATCCCTCCAAAGTATACTCAGATTCAACTCCAGTCTTGGGATTAGTCACTTTAAACGTGTGACTCAGTTTAGGAGATGTTTCATAGAATTGTTGAATTGACTCAAATTGCTTAGTAGTCAATCCTTCGACAAATTGCCGAAATTCCTTCTTTGTAGTAGTTGTAGAGTCAAATACCTCTTCAGAGTCATATATCTGATCTATGCTTTCAGCAATTAAATCAAAAACTTGCTCAGTATCCAATTCTTTCTGTAAAAAGTCCAATTCGATGAATCTCTGCATACTTGGATATTTCATCACAATACCCATTTCATCAGTCAACTCAATTTTGTTAGTATGACCTTCTGGTTTGAAAACATTGATATCATCAATATTAATGACTGTTTCTGCTTTTGTCTCATTATCATCAAGACAAGTTACAGTCAAAGTGATGCTTTCTCCAATAGAAGCACCTCTAATCTTCAAAAAGAGATATTCCAAATCAAACAAAGGTAGCGTATCCACCTTAATTCTCGAAATAACGCAATTTTTGATTAAATCCTTAACAGCAGATGTAATCTGTTTTTCGTCTTCTGCCTCTAATGCTAGTAAAAGTACTTTTTCCTCTTTTACTAAAAATGGTCGATATTTAACAGTTTTGCCTGTAGAAGGCAATTCTAATTCATAGGTAGGATAACCAACTTTCGGTAATGCCATAAAAACTAATTCAAGTCGTATATTTATATATAGCGACTTTTTCAGAGAAAAATGTGCGGAGATTTTTTTCCCGATTTCATGGAATCGAAAATCCGAATTTGCTAGCCTGGTGGGAGTCTTCCTGTTCTATCAAAAAATTCGGTGGCAGTTTCTTCTTTCTTTGCTTGAGCCATATTTTTATTTTTACTTATTTCAGAGAAAATTACCGAATGTCTTACGTAATGGAAGTTAACAGTGACCCTAGTAATTTGAGAGGATCCATAAGATAAAGGAACAGCATCTATAGCATAAGGATAAGAACCTTCCAACATATATGTAACTGAAGGTCTATCACCATACCCAACATAATTTGACGCAGTTGTAGTACCTAATTCAACCTTAGTAATCCTAGTTGTACAGGTATAACTTTCAGGATAAGAAAGTCTAGTCTTTCTCTCTCTTGTCCTAGTTCCTTGAGCCATCATATTTTCAACGTCAGAATCCTCCATAAGGTATGTACCATTATCCATAAAAATTTGATCATACCACTGCTGAAAAAACTTTAACTGAGTCAAGTTTGCATCACAAAGGAATCCCAGAGACACATCAGTGAACAATCTGGTATGCGGATATTGATAAGGACCTTCACCTAAAAATCGTCCTGTCATCTGTGCGGTAGCAGCCTGTACGTTAGGCAACTGTGCTTCATCACAGAACAAAGTTAGGTCTTCACCATCCCCACCTGCTCTATCAAATTTTACGAGATAGGTAGTCGTACGGGACATTCCCCCACGAGCTCCTATTTTTCCCATTAAGTTCTCTATGCTTGACACACTAAATAAAAACGTGGAATCTATATTATATATGGCAAAGACAGGACTCTATAAGCCCAATAACCCTAAAAAGTATAAAGGTAATCCTACCACTATCATTTATAGGTCATCTTGGGAACAAAAATTCATGAGGTTCTGTGATAGAACAAACTCTATCATAGAGTGGGGAAGCGAAGAGTATATTATACCTTACAGGTGTCCTACAGATAACAAAGTCCATCGGTACTATCCTGACTTTTATATTAAAGTTCGTAAAAAGGATGGAACGTACGCTAAGTACATAATCGAAATCAAACCGAAGAAACAAACGAAACCACCGTATGATCATAAAGATAAAAGAACATCTGCTTACAAGAAAGCTTGTCTAACGTTCGCTAAAAACCGTGCTAAATGGGATGCTGCCGAAGACTACTGTGAGGATAGGCAGATGGGTTTCCTTATATTAACTGAAGAAAACCTAGGAGTGTAGGAGTATGAAAAATGGCACAAGGATTTGGAGAGATACAGCGATCTGCTGTAAAAGAATCTACTGGTTATGAAACAATCTTTGAGAAAGTATCTCAAAAGACTGGAGGTGAGAAGAAATCCCTTACATGGTACAGGAATACTGTAAGGGAAGAAGTAATTAGATTTAAAAAAGATCATAAAAAATTCATTCGTGATGAGAGATATGATTCTTTTGACCCTGAAGATGAGCAAGACGCAAATGTATTGAGAAGATATGCAGTGCAAGGTCACATGTACCTCTTCGAATACAAAGCACAGTCTAAATATCTACCATATTGGGACAAGTTTCCGCTTGTTTATTGTATTAAGTCTGAACCAAATGAATTCTTTGGAGCTAACTTACATTACATGACACCTAAGAAAAGGATACTTGCTATAAGAGATCTAATGAATGGAAGGATCAACCTACCTAAGGCTTGCTTCCATAAATACCTTAAGTCTAATGTGGACGGTCTTTTATTAGATCTATCTGCTGAAGAATGGGATACGGCAATCCTCCTCCCAGTTGAAGATTTTGTTATAACTAGAAAAGGTTCAGAGTATAACTTCTCTAAAGAAGATGTCTGGAGTGATACCAATGAAAACTTCTACGACAAAATCAAAGCACGTAGAATGATCAGAGGATATGGAACAGAAAAATCAGTATCTATGGCAAAATGAGAGTAGAAGTAGACAGTTTTCCCGAAACAGCAGAAATGCTTGGACATGATGCTATCAAGCAGGGAGGACATGGACGTAATGAATATTTTTATGATGCAACAACAGACACATACTATATTAAGGTACTTACTGTTCCTACTACATGGAACCTTTACATAGCAAGTGATTCTGATATTGTAACAGCTAAAGAAGATTATGGTTCTGAAATACTTAGATTAAAAGAAGCATATGCAGCTGGAACATACCCATATGCAAATCCTGAAACAGCAGATGATACTTCTGGTGATGAACTAGTCCAACAATTTAATCTATCAGTTAATAATGACAGTGCATACTTACAACTAGCACAAGCAACAAGAAAGGACGGGAAAGATAGAACTATAGTACCTATTCCAAAAGGTAAGCATGATGGTGATGCTGGTACTAGTTTAAGATATCCTAACTCAGATTATTTCGAAAAAGATTCAGACTATATGATGTTTGAATTTGGTAAATATATACCACCATTTTTACCAGAAAATGTTCAAGATAGATTAGGAAGTGGTACAGCAGGAAGAAACGAAGACATATCTAGTAGATATATTGGATACAATCAGTCATCAACAAACTTCAAACCAATAACAGATAGTAAAAGATATAGACCAGTCATTCTATACATGCCTCAAGATATATCAACTGAGGTAAAAACATCATGGAATGCTAAAGCATTCAGTAGTATAGGTAGAGGTCTTGTTGCTGCTGCTAATGGTAACTTTAGTAAACTAGGAGATTACAATGTTCCTCAAGGTTTAGCTAATACATTTAAAAGTTTGTTTACTCAAGGTATTAACTCAATTCCTGGTGTTGCTGGAAACTTATCATTAAATGACGTTACTGGATCAACTAGAGGTGTGATATTAAACCCAAACGTAGAAGTATTATTTGATCAACCAGATCTAAGAGAGTTTGGATTAAAGTTTAAGATGACTCCTCATAATGCAGAAGAAGCAAAGATTATCAGATCAATCTGTAGAACATTTCAAAGAGCATCACTACCAGGTTTTGGTAGTGAAGATGCAGGTTCTTGGTTAGATAAAGACGGTTACAATGATGCTAAACAATCTGATAAAGTTTCTATTGGTGGAGGAAACATGATCACAGTACCACACATGTGTAGAGTATCTTTCATGAAAGGTCAAGGATTACACCCATACTTGACACAATATAAAACATGTGCAATCACTAGAGTACAAGTAAACTATACACCTGACGGAAACTATGCAACCTATGCAGATGGTGCTCCAGTTGCAACAGAGATATCACTAGACTTTCTAGAGACAAAACTCATCTTCGACCAAGAAATATCAAATAATTCATCGAGTCTATAATGTTTTTCAGATTATTACCAAGTATAGAATACACCAAGTCTCCCATCAGTTATCCGTTCTCGGAATCTGATTATGTTGTTGCGACAAACTTCTTCAAGAAGTATACAATCGATGAAAACATATTTGAATACGCAGTATACTTTGACAAGTATGTCATACAGACTGGTGAAAGATTAGATACTATTGCACTGAAGTTCTATAAAAATCCTTTCTATGATTGGGTGATAGCAATAACAAATAACATGGTGAATCCTGGATATGATTTACCAATGGATGATAATGCTATCAGAATATATGCTGAAGACAAATATGATGATCCTTACTCTGGCACACATCACTATGAAACAATTGAATATAAAAGCGTACAAGATGTAGTACTACAACCTGCTGGTCTCTATGTTGATGAGAACTTCTATACAAGTAGTCATACCTTCAACAACGGAGCAAGTCTAGTTACTATACCTGGTTCTACATTATCAAGACCAGTGAACAACTATGAGTATGAGATACAGAAGAACGAAAAGAACAGAGAGATCTATCTCTTACAACCAGCACTGGTAGGTGCATTTGTTAGTAGTTTCAAAAAATCTAACAAATACACAGAGTCTAGTGACTATATTAATAAGAACTTAAAGAAAACAAATCGTATATGATATTTTGGATTGGTTTCACTCTCATGTTTCTTAATGAGGGTTTCGTCATGATGAGACATGTATCACCACTCTTTGCACAGATCAGAGAGGAACTCATCAAAGACTTAGGTGATACTTGGCAGAAGATTCATTCAACCTTAGACTGGTTGTGGATCTTCTTTGTTGTGTTAGGATTAATATTCACACAGCACAGAGCACTTGATGTGTTTGCACTCGTAACATTCTGGAGTGCAGCACTGTGTTTAATTTACATACCTAAATGGTTGAAAGACTTTTAGACAAAAAAATACCCCGAAAAAATTTTCGGGGTTTTATGTAATTGAAATATCAATTTTGGATTAAGGTGCTGGTTGTTGTGGAACAGGTTGTAAAGTTACCATACCTTCGTACACTACTGGTGGTTCTGGATCAGGACAGCATGGCATGTCTTGATGTGCATGCTCCATCAAATGCTCAACCTTTTGGTTAAGTTCTTCAAGTAATTGAATGACATAATCTACACGAGGATCTTCAACAGGTGCATCTGATGGTGCTGTGAAAGTTCCATCTGGTCCTGTTGTAATGACCACGTTAGGATCATCTGCAACAGCAGTTGGATCTGGGTAAGGTACATTCACAACGCCATCAGGAGTATCAGGTGCGATGTTCTCTGGATACAAACCAGGTTGCTCTGTTACTTCAGTGCCTGGAATTGGTTCGTTGTTGTACTCAGGTGTAAAGTTTGAATTAGTCATTGATTTTACTTAGAGATTAGTTCGGTTAGTTCTTCCTCCCTATGCTTTGTAGCACGGTCAGGATAGATTCTTTTATCATCATGTTCATACAAAGATGTCAATGATGTAAGGTCAGGTGGTGCTGCACCACTCAAGACAGCAGAACCAGTGGCAACTACACCTATCGTCAGTGTAGTGGCAACCATGGTCGCTTCCATGAGTTGCAATAGTTCGACTAGCATTTCTTTATTTAGTTTCTATAGGCATATTATACACAAAAAAAGGAGTGTTTGACCACTCCTTGTGACAGTTATTCATCTGTCTTAAACTCTTCACTCCAAGCATCTATAAACTGTCTCCTCTGTTCCCATGTCTGACCACTAGTAGATCCTTTACAGGGATTGATGCATGTTTCATCACCAAATTGATTACATACTAAACCTGCTAGATCATGTGGACATCCTACCTTACCTGTTGACCAATAAAGTTCTCCTCCATACCATTTTGCTTCACACTTTGGACACGTTGCGTTGCTGTAAGAATCCATTCTTCACTCCTGTCTTTGTTCCAATGACGAATCACGCCTGCCATAATAAAACCATTAGTAATGAGATAACAAAAGAGTATAGAAGTACGTACCAGAACAATGTGATTGTCGTACTGTTTAGTTTTTTCGTCAGAGAAAGAACCCAATGCATACTTCCATATCCTCCATAATTTCTTCACTAATAATCGTCCTCTTTACTTTCAATATATTCTTTGTTTCGTTTACATACACCATGTACATCAATCTCTTGATGCCAATGGGCTGTAGTATGTATACCTTCTATTAATAGTAGTATCATTAATAGCATGACTGGTAGCATCCATAATGGATGACCAATAACCTCTTCAGTTGTTCTCATTCTGCATACGAGAAGAAAAATTCATCCATCATTCGGTCAGCTTTTTCCTTACCAAAACGATGTGTCATGTATCCTAAAATAGGATCCAATTTCTTCATGTATATATCAAAGTCTTTGTAAAATGTTGTGTCTTCTCCTGTTGGTAGTGCTTCATCAATCATACTACGATAGACCTCAAGATACTTTCTGAACTCAGGTAGATATGTATCAACCTCATCAAAGGTACAGTACCTTACAAAAATGTTCTCTGAAAAATGGTTGCCCATCTCAAAGAACCTGTAGTCTCTGTCTGCTTTAGGTAAATTGGGTAAAGAAAACAAAAACTTTTCAACTGGATGTTGGAAGTCAAATACTATGATGACTTTCTTTTGATGAAAACCCATGAGATCCATCCCAAAACAGGGAAGATAACTCCCTGTCTTAGGATAGATTACATTGTT
>CEOW01054642.1_pt1 | contig 14855 bp, 11 predicted proteins | sample 530621 | NCBI WGS metagenome assembly CEOW01 (sample SAMEA2620734, study PRJEB7988) | marine metagenome | isolation source: saline water (ENVO:00002010), including | reverse complement strand
AAAATTTATCTATTCTTTCTTGTTTAACTATTAAAGTATCATTACCCAAAATATTCCATCCACCTTCATCATTAAATAATTCAATCGAATTTTCTTTCTGAGAAATAATAATTTTCGTTATTGAATTTTTATCACCTTCATAAATTAACTCGGAAGAAGTGCGATTGGATTTATTATTTGATAGTTTTAAAATTACTAATAATAATAAAATAGAAATGAAAATTAGATTATTTCTTAAATTTTTATTCATCTAAATTCCCTCCTTAGCCTAGACTCACGCATTTTTTCACTATTAAATTTAAATAAAGCTAAAATTATTACTAATATGAATGGTACAAGCCTATTTGCCCATTTCCAAGTAATCCTAGATCCATCCGAGATTTCTTTTAATGGTCTTGTAGTTACTTTTCTTGATCTCAATGAAACTAGCTCCTCGTCTCCCATTAAATAATCAACAGAATTTAGTAGTAAATCAGTATTCTCTTGTATACCTCCACCAACATCATCTGATATGAATTGAGAATCTCCTATAAGAATTATTTTACTTAATATTGAATCATTAATTACTATTTCAGACTTTGCCCCAACTACTTTACTGGGCTCTGTTAATGTTTCAAAAGCAGGATTTTGAACAGGACTTAAATTAAAAAATTGTTCCATTGATCCAGAATTTCTAGAGGTAAACAATAAAGGTTTATATTTTTTTTCAATATTTGGAAATATGTTTAATGTGTCAACAAAATGAAAAACCTCACTTGGAAACATTAATCTAACTTGTTCTAAACCACTTACTAAAACTTCTTCACCTGAAAATTCTCTTATCATAGGGAAGAAAGGGTATTCCATTTGACTTTGCATTCGGAATATTCCACGATTCTGGAGAACTTGAATTGAACCACATAGCTTATCCATTACCAAATTATCTTTAATTCCTAAGCCATATTTTTCTAGAAAATTATAAATATTTGATTCCAAAGATAAAGCAGATTGTGTAGATAAATCAGTTGAAATCCTATTTTGTGCAATGAATATGTTTCCACCTGAATTTAAATATTGTTCTAAATGATTAATTTTAACGTCATCTAATGTATCTATGATACCAGATATTATTAAAGCATCAATATTATTTTGAACTGGATTATCTAATTTAATATCAAATACATTATAATTTTGTTTTAAAAGTTCTTTTACATTTTCAAGTTTCATATCAGTTTCAGAAAAATTGGCTATTCCTATAGACCTCTTATTGCTGTCTGTCATTCTTTTAATCATCGTAGTGATGTTATATTCTAAACCTGCATTTTGTATAACTGGTATTGTTTCTCTTTTCTCCTCTTCATTTGTTGTATAAATACAAACCAAACCCATATATACTTTTCGAATTGCTAGATTATCATTTTCTATAACTTGTAATTGGACAGGCGATATGCCATATGATTGCGCTTCTGTTTCAAGCTCTTCATCAGTTTCAGGTTGGTAAAATTCATATCTAATATTTTTTGAATAAGAGGCATACTCTTCAATCATATCTTGTAAGTAACGTTTGTTACTTCCATATTCGCCTGGAAGATTATCAGAAAAATATACTTTCATTGTTAACAAACCATCAATTTTTTTAACAACAGATTTACTAGAATCTGATAATGAAAACATTTTATTTTCTGTTAAGTCAAATCTGAAAAAGAAATCTTGAGATACCCAATTAACTATAAAAATTGTTAACAATGAATAAAAAATATATGTTAAAAAAGATCTTTTATTATAAACTTTAAAAAACATCTTAACTCCACTTACTTTTTGATATTGTTTGACTAGTCATGCTTAGAAAGAACCATATTAATGATCCAAAATAAATGATATTTCTTGAATCTATTACTCCTCTAGTAATATTAGACAAATGAAAATCAATACTTAAATACTGAATGAATTGAGACATCCAACTTGGCATAAAAATTAACATTTTACCTAAAAGAAAAAAACTAAAGGCTAAAGAGGCTGAAGCTATAAGTGCGATAACCTGATTATTGGTCAGACTACTAAAAAACAATCCTATTGCTGCATATAATCCACCTAGCAACAACAATCCAAAGTATCCACTTAAAATTGCTCCATGATCAATGTTAGTACCCACGTTTAACAATGTAAAATAATGGAACATGGTAATAAATAAACCAACACCAATCAAAGATAATGCTGCCAAATATTTACCTAATACATATTCAGAATTTTTTACAGGTAACGTTGCTATAATTTCTATCGTTCCAGAACCATTTTCTTTGGCAATTAAACCCATAGTAATTGCTGGTACAAAAATAATATATATCCAGCTTATTATATCAAAAAGTTGCCTTAAATCTGATTGTTTAATGAGAAAAAAAGTAGTTGTAAAAAAATATCCATTTGCAATTACAAATACACCTAAAAAAATATATGCCATAGGAGTGTTAAAAAACATTTTCATTTCTCTATCATATATTATTTTTAAATTATGCATTAGCTGTATCCTCCATTGTTAAAGACCTAAATACATCTTCTAAATTAGTTTCTACAGTATTCATTCCAAGAATTATCCATTTATTCTTAACAGCAAAATTAAATATTTTTTCTCTTGGATCAATCTTATGAGAATACTCAAATGTTAATATATGTTTTCCTTCTTTCTTTTTTGAATCTAAAAATTTAACCCCTTCAATGTCAAACTCTATTGCATCTATATCTTCTTTGGATTTAATTTCCATCGTTAAATTGACGATTCCACCAGATGAGGATTTGATTAGATGATCTGCTGTTCCATCTGCTACAATCTGTCCATTATCAATTATAATAATCCTATCAACAGTTGCTTTTATTTGATCTAAATTGTGACTAGAAACCATAACAGTCTTTTCTTTACCTAAATCTTGAATTAATTTTCTTATCTCTACTCTTTGATTAGGATCTAATCCTGAGACTGGCTCATCCAATAGTAAAATTTTGGGATTATGAATTAATGCACTAGCTAAACCAGTTCTTTGCTTATATCCTTTAGAACATTGACCAATTTTTTTATGGACCACACCTGATAAGCTACATTGTTCTACTACTTGATCTAATGCTGAATTAAAATTGTCATTTTTAATATCATATGTACCTGCAATAAACTTTAAATAATCATAAACCCTCATATCATAGTACAAAGGGTTAAGTTCAGGTAAATAACCAATATTTTTTTTTATTAAATTAGAATTTGTTTGAATATCAATATTATCAATTAAAACAGAACCAGATGTTTGTGATAAGTAGCCCGATATGATTTTGAGTGTAGTAGATTTTCCAGCCCCATTTTCTCCTAGAAAACCTAAAATTTCACCTGGTTCTACATTGAAACTTATTGACTTCACAGCTTCAACCTCACCATAATTTTTTACTAAATTTTTTACATTAATCAATTAGTAAATCCTCCCAAAGTTTTTAATGTTTAATGTATACTGTATAAAGTAGCTTGTAAAACGATTCCAAAATTTAAAAATTTATTTTGTTATATTGTATAAATTTTTAAAAAGTTTCATTTAATTATATTTTTAATTATTTCATCATTATAAATTTCAATTTTTAAAATATTACAAATTAATTTATGGATCATTGTGTTTTCAAAGGTACTAACTATTTTTTGTTTTTTAAATTCTGGTCCATATGCATAAAAAATACCGTGCATATTTATATATTCAGGATCATATCCATGCATACCTTTTAAATTAAATAATCCATTATTTATATTTTCTCTTATACCTATTAAATATCCTTCATCAGCAACTAATAGAATGTCTTTTGTATTTATATTTACAAATTGATATCTTTCTGGAATTTGATTTTTAAAATAATATTTTATGTTGGGTATATTATCAAGTTCCGTTTTAATGATTGAATTTTTGTTATTTTTTAAATCAAGTTGAATAAATGCACCACTTCCAAAAATATTATAATTATCCATATTAATGTAATCATCTATCATTACGTGCGTGTTTTTAATTTCAGCCATCCCATGATCACTCAAAACAATAAGATTTATATTTTTATCTCGTTTATTAATTTCTTTAATTAAATATCCCATTAAAGAATCCATTCTTGCTACTTGATCAATTGTTATAGAACTTCTAGGCCCATTAACATGACCACTTCTGTCTGGCTCATTAAAATATAACATTATGAGCCTTGGTGAAAGTTCGTATGGCAAATCAATCCAGGACATAGCTGAATCTATTCTACTTTTAAAACTTATGTTAGGATTATATTTTTTATAAATTGATGGTCTGTAATTTTGGATTTCAGCTTCTGAGCCAACCCAAAAATATGTTGCTGATTTAATACCATTTCTTTCAGCCTTAACCCAAATTGGTTCACATCCATAAAATCTACCATCCTGTACTGTTGCTGCATCTTTATATGAATAATATTTTTGAAATTCTTTACTGTAAAACTTATTTCCAGATATTTTATGTTCATTTGAGTAACAACCCGTGGCTATTGAGTAATGATTGGGAAAAGTTAAGGATGGAAAAATTGGTTTTAAAGATTTAGATTTTACACCATTCTCTTTTAAATAATTTAAATTTGGAGTATCAATAAAATTCATATAGTCATATCTGAAACCATCTAAAGATACTACTAACACATAAGGTTCGCTTTTAGAAAAAACAAAAGAATAAATAATTAAAAATATTAGTTTATATTTCATAATTTTGGAAATTCATTTATAACAAAAATTAAGTAATAATTAACATAGAGAAAAATTGTTTAAGTACATAAAATATTATTTTTTATCATTTGTTTATGTAAATGTTATTTTTAGTAATGATAAACTCGAAATAATTAATGCTGATTATTTGGAAAATTTTACTAAAAATGATCAAACCATTCAAAAACTTTATGGCAATGTAATCCTTAAAACTAAAGACATTACTCTGTATACTGAAGATGCTAATTTTTATAGAGAATTAAACGAATTCCATCTTAACGATGGTGTAATGATGATTAAAAATAGTGATACCCTTAAATGTCTTAAAATGATCTATTTTGATAAAGATGATACTTATCTAAAAGCAATCGGTAACATTATTTTTGAACAAAATAAATCTGAACAAAAAATCTTTTGTGACTCTCTTTATTATTGGCCGGATTCTGACTCTTCTATAGCATATAGTAATGTTAAATTATTAAAAAAAAATACAGAACTCAATTCTGATAAATTGACAATTTGGGAATCCAATGGATATAGAGGCTCTTCTTTTATTGCTAATGGTAATTGTAAAATTTTTGAAAATACTAAAACAATTATCGCGAATGAAATATCATATAACGATGGAAATCAACTAATGTCTCTTAATGACAGCTGTACTTTTAAAGAGCTTAATCGTGGTATGAGTGGAAACAACATGTTTATACAATATGAAGATAGTCTCTTGAAACACGCAGAAATTATTGATAATGCATATGCGTACAATATATTTGATATTATTAGCTCTAAGAAAAGTGTAAAAGATGAAATGAATGCAAATAAATTATTTTCAACATTTAAAAATGACAAAATTTATAACTTAAATCTTTTTGGAATGGCTAGAACCACTTATCATCTAGTTGAAGATAGTGTTTTAAAAGGATTAAACAAGGCAAGCGGTGATACAATAAATATAACGTTTGCAAATGACGAAATTGAACGATTACAAATATTTGGCGGAGGTAGAGGTTCTTTCATTCCGGACAAAAATAATAATGAAATAGATTCTACAATTACATATAATGGAGAATTTATTGATTACATAGTAAAAGATAAAAAAACTTTCTTGCAAAATAATGCTAGTGTGATATATCAAAAAACAACACTATTATCAGATATAATTACAGCTGATTGGAATACCAATCTATTAGAAGTTTTTAAAAGTGAAGATAATATTCCAATTGTCGATACAAATGATGGAGAGCCACTTTCTGGTGATTACATGGAATTTGATCTTATTTCAAAACAAGGTAGAATTAAAAAAGGTAAAACCAATTATAATAATAGTGTTTATTATGGAAAAGAAATATATAGAAATGATAATAATATTTTTCATGTTCATTCTAGCAAATATACTTCTTGTGATGCAGAAGAGCCTCATTTTTATTTAGCTAGTAGAAAAATGAAAATGATAACAGGAGAACGTATAGTTGCAAAACCACTTTGGTTATACATATATGATATACCAATAATAGGTTTCCCTCTAGCAATTTTACCTAACAAAGGTGGAGGGCGACAAAGTGGATGGATTATGCCATCTTTTGGTCATAGAAATAGCGATGGGACTTTTGTTCAAGGATTAGGATACTTTTGGGCACCAAATGATTATTTTGATTCAAGATTACTCACAAATTTTTATGATAAAAAAGGAATTCAAACTTATACAAGAATTAATTATGTAAAAAGATACATTTATAATGGATCGTTAAATTCAACATTAAGTAGAACTATATTATCTGAAGATATTTCTAATGTTATTGGTGGCAATCTAAATCAAAAATGGGATTTAAAATGGAGGCATAATTGGACAATTGACCCGACACAGAACTTAAATATTAATTGGACCTATATGTCAAATAATTCATACTATCAGGATACGACATTTTCACATAATCAAGAAACTAGACTTAACCAACGTTTAGAATCTTCGGCAAATTTTTCAAAACGTTGGCCTCAACATAAAAATTCAATTTCAATAAATATTTCAGAAAGTACTGATTTATTAAATGCAGAAAGAACTTCTTTGGATAATGCATCTACAGGAACAAAAATATTTTATAAATCAAGATATTTACCACGAATATCATTCAGACATAGTCAAAGTAAACTATTTGGAAATGGTTCAAAATGGTATAATAACTTATATTGGTCAATCTCATCTTCAATGACTAGAACAGAAAAAATAGGCTGGAAAGCAGATTCAAATTCAAGTTGGACTGAAACTGATACTTCAGACCAAATTATAACCCATTCATTGTCATTTTCTGCTCCAAAAAAATACTTTGGTTGGTTGACTTTAAATCCAAAATTAAATATTAAAGAAGATTGGATATTTAAATATAAAAATTACTATGCTACATCAGATACAACAGTTGACTATGAACCCGTTGATAAATTTATGCCTAGACACACTGGTTCAGCATCGATTTCAGCAAATACCAAAATATATGGAATATTGCCAATTTCATTTTTTAATTTAAAATCAATACGGCACGTTCTTTCACCATCTTTTAGTTTTTCTTGGAAACCCGACTTTTCAAAATCATTGTTTGGATACAATTTTAACTATTTTGAATCGATTAATGGAAATAATTATGATAAATTTGCAGGCTCTTTGGCAGGTTCAACATCGAAACAAGAACAAAAATCAATTTCTATTTCTCTAAACAATCAATTTCAATCTAAAATTTTAAACAATGAAAATGATTTTAAAAAAATTGATCTTTTTAACTGGAATTTAAATACTAGTTATAATTTTGCCGCAGACAGTTTAAAATTATCTCCTGTACGATCATCTATAAGAACAACATTACCAGGTGGATTTAAATTAGATATATCTATGACACACGATCTCTATAAATTAAAACTAAATTCTGATAATCAATTAAAACGAGTTAATAGTTTTGGTAAACCAAGACTTACATCAGCTAGTTGTGGAACAAGTTTAAAATTATATGGTAATAAAAAAAGCTATAATAATAGCAACTATGATACCTTGCAAATTAATAATGATTCTACATCAAACAATCAATTTACAAAAAATAAAAAACAAAATTCTAAAAAAAATCTCTGGGAATCTTCTTTAAATCTTCGATATTCATTAAATCAAATTATCTCTGGAAATGAAGTTAATGATAGAAAAACATTTTGGATGAACACTACCTTCAAAATAAATCTTACGGAAAAATGGAGTCTGCAGCATACAGCAAGGTTTGATTTAATAGAATATGATTTGATTTATCATAAATTTTATATAAGTCGTCCTCTACATTGCTGGATTTTTAGTTTTAATTGGACACCTAACGGACCTAGTAAAGGTTTTTATTTGAAAATAAATGTTAAGAATCCTGATCTACAAGATATTAAATTAGAATCTAGGGGTGGCAAATCATTCTACAATTTATAATAACATCTAAAAAATTATGATTAGAAATATTAAAGGAACAAAAGATTTACTTCCTAATGAAACAGTTAAATGGAGATTTATTGAATCTAAAATCCATAAAATTGTAAGTTCTTACGGATATGGTGAAATTCGTACACCTGTATTTGAGAGTACGGATTTATTTGTTAGAGGTATAGGTAACGAAACGGATATTGTTTCAAAAGAAATGTATTCTTGGTTAGATCAGGGGGGAAAAAAATTAACTTTAAGACCTGAGTTAACCGCCCCTGTAGTCCGGTCATATATTCAACATAATTTACAATCTCTAGGTCCATTAACTAAATTATATTATTTTGATTCTTTATTTCGACGTGAGAGGCCTCAGGCAGGACGTCAACGACAATTTCATCAATATGGAATAGAAGCTTTAGGTTCTGAATTTCCAGAGCAAGATGCAGAAGTAATTGAAATAGCATATAATATATATAAGCAGTTTAATATTAAGGAACTGGCAGTAAAAATCAATACTATTGGCTCATCCTCAATAAGGGAAAACTATTTAAAAATTTTAAAAAAATCCTTATCAAAATATAAATCTTACTTAAGTCCCATAAGTCAAAAACGTCTTGATTATAATGCACTAAGAATATTTGACTCAAAAAATGAAGATGATAAAAAAATAGTGGAAGATAATGCTCCATTTATTTTTGATCATATTTCCGATGAGGATTTAAACCATTTTAACCAACTGAAAAATATTCTTGATAAAGTAAACATACCGTATTTTCACGATAAAAAACTTGTTCGTGGATTAGATTATTACACAAGAACAACTTTTGAAATAACATCAAAAAATCTAGGTGCTCAAGATGCATTATGTGGAGGTGGAAGATATGATAAATTGGTAAATCAATTAGGGGGTAAAAATACTCCTGCAGTTGGTTTTGCAGCTGGTGTTGAAAGACTCTTATTGCTTATAAATGACGATACATTCGACCAATCTGATAATGTAAAAATTTTCATATCCATACTTGGAGAACAAAATATACCAGATGCTATGAAAATAGCTAGTGATCTTAGAAAGAATACCAATTTAAATATTAATATTGAGTCTAATAGAAGAAGTCTCAAATCGCAAATGCGTGAAGCTAATCGTCAAAAATGTTCTTATGTAATAATAATTGGTGAAAACGAATTACAAAATAAGATCGTTCTAATCAAAAATATGAAAAATGGTGAACAAGAAAACATTGCTATAAAAGATTTAAATACTTATTTTGATAAAAATATATGATTTAAAGTCAAAAAAATAATTGATAATAGAGGAATAATATGAAATATATTTCATGGAATGTTAATGGAATAAGGGCATGTATAAAAAAAGGATTCTTAGATTTCATTCAAGATGAGGATCCTGATATTATATGCATTCAAGAAACAAAAGCCTATGAATCACAAGTTGAACTTAATCTTCCAAATTATAACCATTATTGGAATAGTGCAAACAAAGCCGGCTATTCAGGAACACTAACTTTATCCAAAAAAAAACCAATCAATATTTATAACGGACTGGGTATTGAAAAACATGATCAGGAAGGTCGTGTTATAGCTTTGGAATTTGAAAATCATTATGTTGTAAATGTTTATACCCCAAATTCAAAAAGAGATTTAAGCAGATTAAATTATAGATCAAATGAGTGGAATAAAGATTTTTTATTTCATATGCAAGAACTTGAAAAAGAAAAACCAGTAATATTTTGTGGAGATTTAAACGTTGCACATACAGAAATTGATTTAGCAAATCCACAAAGTAATAAAACTACAAAATCTAAACCTGGTAATGCTGGGTTTACCAATGAAGAAAGAAAAGGTTTTGATGATATTTTAAATGCTGGTTTCATTGATTCTTTTAGACAATTTAATAATGAACCTGGTCACTATACGTGGTGGAGCTATATGTTTAATTCAAGAGCAAAAAATGTTGGCTGGAGAATTGATTATTTTTGTCTTTCACAATCATTAAAAAATAATCTGGAAGATTCATTCATCTATAGTGATGTATTAGGTTCTGATCATTGTCCAATTGGTATTAAAATTGACTTTTAAATTAAGTAATGAAAAAATAAAATATTATTTCTCTTTAAAAAGAAAAAAAAATCGATTAAATGAAAAAAAAATAGTTTTGGAAGGCGAAAGACTTGTATATCAGGTATTGCAAACCAAAAATTATATAGATACTATAATATTAAATGAAGAAGACAAATTATCTAAGACTAAAAATAAAATTTTAAAATTAGCCAAAACAAAATCAATTCCCTTATTCATCGTAGACACCAATATAATAGATAAACTTTCTAGTACAAAAAATAACCAATCAATTATAGCTATTAGCAATCTACCTTCTTATGATAAAACAAATTACAAAGACAATATATTAGCCTTAGATAGAATATCTGATCCTGGGAATTTTGGTACCTTATTAAGAAGTGCTGAATGGTTTGGTATTAATAATATTTTATTATCTGAAAACTGTGTGGATCAATATAATCCTAAAGTTATCAGAAGTGCAATGGGTTCACAGTTCAACATAAAATCAATAAAAATTGTAAAATTAGATTATGAACTTAATAAAATTAAAAAATTAAATTATTCAATCTTAGGTGCTGACAAAATCGGTGAAACTATTTCTAATATTAATTTTAATAAAAAATGGATTTTAATCATTGGAAACGAAGCAAATGGATTATCTGATGCTGTTAAACCATACATTACAGATTTAATTACAATTCCTGGTAAAGGAAATGTCGAAAGCTTGAATGCTGCAGTTGCAGGTAGCATCTTATTAAATGAATTAAGTAAATAATAAATGTGAAGGAAAAAGTATGATACTCGATAATATATTACACGCAATAGGAAAAACACCAATAGTCAAATTGAACCGTATTGGTCAATCATTAAACTGTAACCTATTTGCGAAATGTGAATTTGTTAATCCAGGGGGTTCCATTAAAGATCGTATAGGTTATAATATGATTGAAGAAGCAGAAAAATCTGGTAGAATTAAACCAGGAGATACACTAATTGAACCTACTTCTGGAAATACTGGAATAGGCATGGCATTAGCTGCAGCTGTAAAAGGTTACAAAATGATTATTACAATGCCTGAAAAGATGAGTCAAGAAAAGCAGGTCGTTTTAGAAGCATTAGGTGCGGAAATAATTCGTACTCCAACCAAAGCTGCATGGGATGATGAAGAAAGTCATATTGGAGTTGCAAAAAAGTTAAATAAAAAAATTAAAAATTCTCATATACTTGATCAATATCAGAATCCATCTAACCCAGATGCGCATTATAGATTTACAGCTGAAGAAATTATAAATTCTTTTGATGATAACTTATCAATGGTAGTTATGGGTGTAGGTACAGGAGGCACAATTACAGGTGTTAGTAAAAAATTAAAAGAAAAATATCCTAATATACAAATTATAGGTGCAGATCCTTTTGGTTCAATTTTAGGTGGGGGTAATGAAGTTTTTCCATATAAAGTTGAAGGAATTGGTTATGATTTTTTCCCGGATGTATTAGATAACAATGTTATTGATCAATATATCAAGGTAAATGATAAGGATTCATTTATTACATCAAGGAGACTTATAAAAGAAGAGGGATTATTAGTTGGTGGATCTTGTGGAACTGCCACCTGGGCAGCATTGCAATCTGCTAAAAATTTAGCAAAAGATGAAAATTGTTTGGTTATACTACCAGATTCAATACGTAATTATTTATCAAAATTTGTTGATGATAATTGGATGAAAAAGAATTCATTTGTTGATTAATCGTTTAGTCATTTATATGTCTTAATGGAAAATATCCAGTATATCTTATATATCTGCCTAGGACTCTATTCGACAATAATTTTGATATTACGTAATTCGCTATTTAATAATGATGAAAAAATTATAAATAATAAAACAATATCTGTTATTGTAGCTGTAAAAAACGGTGAAAATTCAATTAATCGACTACTAAGTCAATTACATAAACAAATTGATAATAATATTATAGAATTTTTAATCGTAGATGATAATTCCGACGATGATACCAAACGTATTATATCTAAATATTCTGATCTTGATTCTAGATTTGTTTTACTATCGTCAAACGAAGGAAAGAAAAATTTAAATCATAAAAAAAGAGCTCTTGATGCTGGAATAAGAAAAGCAAAAGGAGAAATCTTATTGTTTACTGATGCAGATTGTCAGGTACCTAATAACTGGTCTAAACTAATATCATCTAAGTATTTTCAAGATATTCACTATGTGGTTGGTTATAGCGAGGTTCCTTCATCAAATAATATAATAACCTTATTTCAAAAAATTGATTTATTTATGTTGATGAATACAGCACATTCTACAATTAATAAAAATTGGTATTGGGCTAGTTCTGGCCAAAATCAATCCTACCTAAAAAATATATTTAACAAAAATAAAGGATTTCAAGAGATTTCAAATTGTTTACAAGGCGATGACACATTGTTTTTTCAAACTTGCAGGAAAAATATCAAAGATTTTAAAGCTACATTCGCATTTGACCCTCAAAATAAAATTTACTGTAGACAAGAAAAAACATTATATTCTTTTATTATGCAAAGAATACGGTGGGCAGGAGATGCACTCAAAACTTGGAAATTTAATAGGTATTTTTTTGGTATGTCAGTCATAACCTTTTTTACTAATCTAATTATAATTTTAAATTATTTTCTTATAATATTTAATTATATAACAATTTTTCAATTTGCAGTTCCAATTTTAATTAAATTCGTAATTGAATATTCTTTTGCCTTAAGAGGTATGAAAACACATAACGATACCTATAATATTTTACAATTTACATATTGGTTTATTTTTCAACCTTTATATGTCATTATAATAGGTATCGGAAGCTTTTTCCAAAATCAAATTTCTTGGAGAGGATCTAAATAGCTTGATTATTTTTTTAAGTTTATTTTTTTCTGTTCTTTATTTTCTTTTAATCATTTGGTTTTCTGATACATTAAATAAATCAAGCGATATTGATATTGACAGTGATAAAATAGAAGAAAAATTACCTTTTATAAGTGTTATAATTGCAGCCCACAATGAAGAAAGAAATATACCTACTTTACTAAAAAACTTAAAATTACAAACCTATAATAAAAAGTTATATGAAATTATTATAATTGATGATAGATCTAATGACAAAACATCACAAATAATAAAAGACAATTTGAATGAAAATATCAAATTAATTAAAATTGATGAGACTCCAATTGGTTGGTCAAATAAAAAATGGGCTCTTAATGAAGGAATAAAGCTCTCTAAAGGTCAAATAATTGTTCAAACAGATGCAGACTGTGTACCTAACAAAAAATGGTTAGAAACTACTGTTAAGGCTTTTTCTGAAGAAAATACTGGCTTTGTTTGTGGGCCTTCTCCACTTTATTCTAATAATAAAATTGAAAGAATCATTCAATTAGAAAATAATGCTCAAGATGCATTTTCAGCAGCAGGCATGATGAATAATCTAACTTTATCTTGTACGGGTCGTAATATGGCTTTTCTTAAGGATATTTTTATTGAAATAGACGGTTACGATGGAATAGAACATTTAAAATCAGGCGATGATGATTTACTTTTACATAAAATTAAAAAGAATACAAATTATAAACTTAAATTTTTATTAAAAGAAAATGCATCTGTATATTCATATGCTCCCAGCTCTGTTAACGATTTTATTAATCAAAGATTAAGATTTGCTTCTAAGGGTTTATTCTATTATTCCTGGAAAGCAGACTTTTCGCTTAGACTTGTATTACCTCTATTATATTTAACTAATTTTTTTATAAGTATTTGTATCATAAAATTTGCAGCTAGTTCATATCAATTATGGTTATTACCCTGGTTAATTAAATCTATAGCTGACTTTTATTTTACATATAATTATTATACGAAGTTAAAACAACAATGGAATTTATTTGATTGTATAATACTCAGTTTTATTCATCCTTTTTATGTAGTAATTTTTGGTGGTTTAGGACCATTATTAAATGTAAAATGGAAATGAAATTTAAAATATTATTTATTTTATTTATCTTTCCGCTTTGTGCGCAAAGCAAAAATTATAAATATGAAGTTTCAATTTTTGGCGTTCATTGTGCAGATATATTCATCAGTTATACTGACACAATTTATAATGATAAAAAATCAATAAAAATTGACTATCAAACTAAAACAAAATCTATTTATGAAAAATTCTTTTTTATTAAAAATGATTATACTACTATTATTGATAAATCAAATTATAATATACTAAGCTATGCAAAAAAAACATCACAGCCTAAATTAGAAAATAATATATCTACATTTTTAAGAAATGATAGTCTTTTTTATTTAAATAATAACAAGTGGTTTAATACTAATTATTTTAATATTTTTTCTTTATTACATTATCTTCAAATGAATAAATTAGAAAATCATTTCAAGCCACTTGATTTTATTGAGAGAGAAGGAAATATTTATAATATGAAAATTGATTATTATCAAGTTGAAGATAGAATTAGATATCTCTTATCATTAGATATTAATAAAGATTTATCATATGAATCTGTTTATAAAAAAACAGATATTTTTACTTGGGCAATATTTTTACCAAATGCAAAAAGAGAAATAAATATTAATA
>CEOW01103307.1_pt1 | contig 14873 bp, 16 predicted proteins | sample 530621 | NCBI WGS metagenome assembly CEOW01 (sample SAMEA2620734, study PRJEB7988) | marine metagenome | isolation source: saline water (ENVO:00002010), including | reverse complement strand
CCCTCTGTAATACATTGCAGAGATGCTTATGAAGATTTACTAGAAATAATTATTGAAAGTAAGCATAATAAAGGTGTGATTCATTGTTTTTCAGGCGATTTAGAGTTTGCCAATAAAATAATAAATCTTGGATATTATATCTCATTTACTGGGATGATTACTTTTGTAAAAGAGCTTGAAGATGTTATAAAAAATATTAGTTTAAATCACATCTTAATTGAAACTGATTCTCCATATCTTGCACCTGTTCCATATAGAGGGAAAATCAATGAGCCTGCGTATGTAGAAAAGGTAGCTGAAAAAATTGCTGAAATTAAAAATTTATCCGCTAAAGAAGTAATTGATATAACTACAAATAATGCTAACGTTTTATTTAAAAAAATAGTAACTTGAAAATACCACCAAGAAAAAAATGGGGTCAAAATTTTCTAATTGATCCAAATATAATTAATAAAATTATTAATGTATTAAAGCCAGAGAAAAATGACTTAATCCTAGAAATAGGGCCAGGTAAAGGCGCTTTAACAAAACAACTATCTAATCTTGGCAATATTGTAACTGCTGTAGAAATTGATCCCTTACTCTGCGATTATCTAAACAATCTAAAATTAAAAAATATAAATGTAATCAATCAAAGCATACTCGATTTTGATTGTACATTGATGAAAAATACATATTGTGTAATTGGTAATCTACCTTACAATATATCATCACCTATATTATTTAAATTTATGGCAGAAAGTAATTGGAGACAATTAGTTGTTATGATTCAAAAAGAAGTCGCAGAGCGTATTGTCTCAGATTCAAACAATAAAAAATATGGCAGGCTAAGTATTATGATGCAAACCTTCTTTAATGTAGAAATTAAGTTTCATATTCCTAACTCTGTATTTAGACCAATACCTGAGGTTAAATCTTCTTTATTATCAATCACTCCTAAAATAAACAATAATATAATTTATGAAAATTTAAAATTAGTTGTAGAAAGTGCTTTTAGACATAGGCGAAAAAAATTAAAACATAATCTAAAAAATATTATAAATGATGAAAATTTAAACTTCATAAAAGATAAGCGTGCAGAAGAACTTTCAGTAAAAGAATTTCAAGAGCTTTCCAAGCTAATTAATTAAAAAATTATTATATTTGAGTATATGTTTGATAGCAAAGTTTATAGAAATAGAAGAAAAAAATTATGCGAAAATTTAGGAAGTGGCTATGTTCTGTTATTAGGACATCATAACTCCCCGATGAACTTTTCACATAATCCCTATCCATTTGTCCAAGATACTAACTTTCTATATTACGTTGGAATAAACCTACCATATTGTGCATGTATTATTGATATTGAAAAAAATATCACAACATTATATATGGACAATAAAACTATTCATGATATTATTTGGATTGGTAAAACTAAATCTGCTGAATCATGGGGTGATGATTGTGGCGCTGAAAAGATTAAATCTATGAAAGATTTATCAAAGGATTTAAATAAAAAATCTAATATAATGTTTCCTCCAATTTTTAGATCAGAAAATAAAATTCAAATTAGTGAGCTATTAAATATTTCTTTAAATGAAGTTGAAAAAAAATCATCAGTTTCTTTAATTAATGCAATAATAAAACAACGATCAATAAAATCTACTGAAGAAATTGATGAAATCAAATCAGCGCTTAAAATAACAAATATTATGCACCAATTAGCAATGAAGAAATCTAGGCCTGGTAAGTATGAATATGAAATTGTTGCTAATATGGAAGAATTAATCAAACAAAATAATTTAAATTTAGCATACCCTATTATTTTTACCACTAATGGCCAGATACTACATAATTCAATTTATACAAATAAAATTAATGATGGTGATTTATTACTCAATGATTCTGGAGCTAATTCAAAACTTCACTATGCTAGTGATATTACTAGAACCTTTCCAGCAAATGGAAAATTTACAAATAAACAAAAAAATATTTACTTAATTGTGAAAGAGATGCAAGAGGTTGTATTGAAAGAATTGAAGCCAGGTGTTAATTTCAAAGAAATGCATAAATTATCTGCATACATTGGAATTAAACGGCTGAACGAATTAGGCTTACTAAAAGGATCTTGTGAAGAATCTCTGGAAAAAGGTGTTTACGGATTATTTTATCCACATGGTTTGGGCCACATGTTAGGCCTTGATGTCCATGATATGGAATCCTTAGGTGAGGATTACGTAGGGTATAGTGAAAAAATTAAAAGAGATGCAGAGTTTGGTATTTCATTTTTAAGATTAGGAAAAAAATTAGAAAATGGGTTCTGTATTACTGTTGAACCAGGGATTTATTTTATTCCAGAATTATTCAATCAATGGAAAAATGAGAAAAAACATTCACATTTAATTAATTATGATAAGTTTAATCAATTTATGGATTTTGGCGGTATCAGAATTGAAGATAATATACATATAACTAAAAATGGATCTGAAAATCTAAGTAGTCACATACCTAAAGAAATTGATGAAATTGAAAGTTTAATGGCTTAATTTTTTATAAAGTTCAATTAATTCTAGATGTGAATCAAAGGCAAGATTGGGCAAATTATTAATTTCAAATAGCTTTGCTTCAGAAATGTCATCTCCAGCTTCTAATGTATCCCAATCTTTAACATTTACTACTATTCCAATTAATAAAACATCACCAAAAACTGTATTAAAATGAGATGAAGTGCCAAAAATGTTTACAACTTCACCAACTAATTTAGTTTCTTCATATAACTCCCTAATAGCAGCCTCCTCAAGAGTTTCATTTAGTTCCATAAAACCACCTATTAAACCCCACTTTCCTTTAGCGGGGTTTCTATCTCTTCTACCTAATAATAGTTGATTATTTTTCATACATATTAAAGTAGCTGTTGGTTTTGGATTTTGATAATGTATTGTTCCACATTTTACACAGTGGAATCTATTATTTCCATCAATGAAACTAAATTCATTCTCACTACCACAACTTGAACAATATTTAAGCTGATGCATCTAAATTATATTTATTGATTCAATTTTATGATTAATATTTATATCAAAAATAGAATTTTGGCAATTATATATTTGATATGAAATAATTAATAATGCTAGAATTATACAAACTATTATTTGAAAAATAATGTTTTCTTTTATTTGGCTAAATTTCATTATTAGGTTTACCAAGATATCCAGATTTTAATAAATTTTTTTGGTGTAATTGGTTTGCAAAAAAAGGGAAAATCAAATTTGAAATTCCTAAAGTAAACATAGCGGAGAAGCAGCATATTATTGCCCAGGCCCACATACCTTTATATAAAAACCAAAAAAAACCAAAAAAAAGGTTAGGCCAAGAAAAGCCTGTATATATAGGTTCAGGATAATTATTGATTGGGTGATATAAATTGCCTGAATGTTTTGACATAGTTTACTCCAAAATAAAATTTAATAAAGTGACAATATCGGTAACATCTACAATACCATCTTGATTAATATCTGGTGTGCATTCACCTGAAGTATCATTACCTAATATATATTGAATAATAAAAATTGCATCGACCACATTGATTGTTCCATCATAATTAATATCTCCATATGTAACACCACTACATGAATCTGGATCTGGAATATTTTCAATTAACTCTGGAATAATATCATCTAATGCAAATATACTAGGGTTTTTATCATAAACCATCATCTCATGATTTAAAAGTGCGCTACTAGGAAATGCTCCTCCAGATTGGAATAACCCCCAAATTGAAGAATTAGTATCTGAAATAATTTGTGATGACCCTCCATCTGGCATCTGTCCCCATTCACGACAAGTATACGGTTGGTTTGGGTCAGAAAATGCAATTAAAAATTTTACATTATCATAATCCTCAAATATTTGGTGCACTTGGCCACCCTGGCCATTATGCTTACTATAACAAGGGCCTCACCATGACGCGGCCATTTCAACATAAACTATATTATAATGGCCACCATTTAATTCACCGTTCCAATCAGCAAGCTTCCAAGGATCTCCACTCACATACCCATTTCCACCATAGCATGTTTCTTTAGTAATATTCTGATGTTCCTCGCTTACATACTCACCTTCTTCGTAAGGAATTGCAAAAATTGTGCTAAATAAAAAAATAGGTAACAAGTAATACATATATATCCTTTTTTATATAAATTTATCCTATAATATCTTCACCACCATCAATACGTAATATATTGCCAGTCATCCAAGAATTATTACTTTTTGATAATAAAGATACATAATCTGCAATATCTTCAGGTAGGGTTAATCTTCCAGATGGATTTTGTTTGTTTGCAAACTCTATCATTTTTTCATTGCCTGGTATTTTTCGTAATGCCGGAGTATCTGTTACTCCAGCTTGAATTGTGTTAACAGCAATTCCCTCACCAGCTAATTCTATCGCTAACTGTCTTGATGCAGATTCTAACGTTGCTTTAGCCATTGAAACCGCACCATATGATGGCCATTGCCTTCTGCCACCTGAACTAGTCATAGAAAAAATTTGCGTACCTTGCTTTAATAGATTTGCTTTATACAAATCCTGAGTCCAATAAACTAAAGAACTTCCCATCACATTAATAGTCATCTCAATATTTTTTTGGTTTAAAGTTGAATGATTATCTTTAGATAGCATTGGTTTCAATGTGCCAAATGCAATAGAATGAATAAATGTCTTAACATAGCCAAGCTTTGCTAAATTATTGACAACTTCTAATCTTTTTTCATCATTCATAGCATTCATTTTATGAAACACAACTTCTACATTTTGCGATTTAATATAATTTTCTAACTCATCAATAACTGATTGTGGCTTTCTTAAATATATTCCATAAATATTCATACCAGATTCAGCCAGTTTTTTTGCACAGGCCGCGCCAATTCCGCTTGATGCACCAAGTATTAGAGCCCAACTTTTCATTTATTCATCCTTATTTGATTTCAACAAAAATTATAATATTTAAATAGTAAATCCAAAATAATTACAATTTTTAATCTTATGTTGTAATTTATGGCATGTCATTACGTATTGGAATAGTAGGATTGCCAAATGTTGGTAAATCAACTTTATTTAACGCTTTAACAAAATCAGGAATTGAAGCAGAAAATTATCCTTTCTGTACAATCGATCCAAATATAGGTATAGTTGAAGTTCCTGATAAGAGGCTAATTGAAATTGATTCAGTAATTAATTCACAAAAAATAATAAATACTGCAATAGAATTTGTGGATATTGCGGGATTAGTAAAAGGTGCGAGTCAAGGAGAGGGTTTAGGAAATAAATTTCTTTCAAATATCAGAAATGTAGATGCAATCATACACGTAGTAAGATGTTATGAAAATGAAAATGTTACACATGTTGAAGGATCTATCAACCCAAAAAGAGATATAGAAATTATTGAAACAGAATTAATATTAAAAGATATAGAAACAGTTTCAAAAAGGTTAGAAAAAATTAAGCGGGAAGTAAAAGCTGGTAGAAAAAAAGAAGAGAATGAACTACTAGAAACTTTATTGTCACATTTAAATGATGGAAAAAACTTAAATACATTAAATAATGATCATGAATTAATGCGAGAACTAAACCTCCTAACTGATAAACCAATTTTATTTGTTATCAATGTTAGTGAAGAAGATATTATAGATGGAACAAATAATACTGCATTAAATCTTTTACATGAATATCTAAATTCTAGAAACGAAAACTTTGTAAATATTTGTAGCTCTTTAGAACAAGAAATTGCCGGTCTTGAAGATATAGAACAAAAAGAATATCTAGAAGAATTTGGGCTGAAAGAGCCAGCATTAAATTCATTAATCAGAAAAGCATACAAAATGTTATCTTTACATACATTCTTTACTGCAGGACCTCAAGAAATCAGAGCCTGGACAATTCAAATTAATGATAATGCGTTTGATGCGGCTGGTAAAATTCATACAGATTTTCAAAAAGGGTTTATTAAAGCAGAAGTATATCATTATTTAGATTTACTAAAATATAAAAGTGAATTATCTGTGAAAGAAGCTGGCCTTATTAAACAGGAAGGTAAAGAATATATTGTTAAAGATGGCGATATAATGCTATTTAAATTTAATGTTACTAGTTGATATGATGATCTTTATTGCGTTTTTTACTTGCCTGAAATAAAATTGACTTTTCATTTTCACTTAAACCATCCCATCCATCTTGCTTTAATTTATCTAAAATTAAATCAACATTATCAATGTCATCTTTTAGTTTAGTTTTTTTCCTTATTTTAATAAAAGGTAATTTATTTAAAATTTTATGACCAAATTTTAAATATAAAAATCCAATTAACATACCACCTAAATGTCCAATATGACTAATATTGTCTAATGGATTTCTGGATAATTCTTGAGCAATTTCCATAAAAATTAAAATTAAAATTGCATGCTTTGCTTTCATAGGTATGAACCATAAAAACAACATTTGGTTTGGATATATATATCCATAAGCAAACAATATAGCCATGACTGCACCACTGGCACCAATTGTAACACCATCACTAAATAAATAAATTAATATTCCAGCACCTATTCCAGTTGTAAGATAATAGGTTAAAAATTTTATTGGTCCCCATAGTTTTTGCAATTGGTTGCCAAACATCCATAAAAGAAACATATTAAAAAATAGGTGGGTGACCCCTCCATGAAAAAACATATATGTTAAAGGTTGCCATATTATAAAATTATTTGCTGAAACTCCAAATATTTGATGAATAGACCATTGATTGTTTGAAAATAAGAATATTAAAATATTTAATGCTATAATTACCGTTATCGGGCTGTAGTGTAATTTCTTTTTATGACCGAAGTAATCATTTTGAAAACCCTGAGATTTAAATTGATACCTCATCAAACAATGATTAACTCTTTACTTGATTTGTTTAAAGGTTGACATGAGGAATCTAATATTAAGCAATCGTCTTCAATACGTACACCACCCCAATCAGGAATGTATATACCAGGCTCTATTGTAATTACCTGATTTTGTTTAAGTAACTCATGATTATTTTTATGTACTCTAGGCAAAGTATGAACTTCTAAACCTATACCATGACCTGTTGAATGGGTAAACATATCACCATAGCCATTATCCTGAATAATACTTCTACATGCATTATCAACCTCAGAACATGGAATGCCAGAGCGTGCAGTGTTAATTCCATTTAATTGAGACTCTAAAACGATATCATATATTTCAGTATGTTTATTGGTAGGTTTACCAACAACTAGAGTTCTGGTCATGTCAGCATGGTAACCATTATAAAGAGCTCCAAAATCCATAACAATAAAATCACCCTTTTCAAATTTTCTATCTGTTGGCCTTGCATGAGGGAGAGCTGATCTTGGTCCTCCGGCAATAATTGATTCGTAGCTATCTCCTTCTGCTCCATTCATCTTAAATAAATATGAAATTTTTGTAGAAATATATTTTTCAGTTACACCCTGCTTAATTTCTGGAATGATTTTAGTAAACACTTCATCAGTAATTTCAATTGCCGTTTTAAGAGATTGTATTTCTTCATTATCTTTTATAGCAGCTAAATTTTCAACTATTGAATTAGTAGATATCCAATTTATTTTAGGGAAGTTAGAAATCATTGTTTCATAGTAAGAAAAAGACATATGATCGGATTCAAATCCAATATTCATTTTTGACGATAGAAGATTATGATTTTTAAGTTCATCAAAATAGCTATTTGAGATAATAGTAATTTTGGCATTTTGAACCTGTTCTTTTGACTGTTGTATATATCTCCCATCAGTAAAAAAATAAGCTGACTGATCTAATACTAATAATAGGCCAGCAGATCCAGTAAAGCCTGTTAAATATCGAATATTTGTTGAATTAGTAATATACATTCCATCATAATTTTTGATAGATATATATTCATGTAATTTATTTAATCTATTTTGAAAAATATTACTCATTTATTATTTAATTCGCTTATCACATTAAGTTCTTGTTTATAAAAACTTGCATCAATTTTTTTTGTATTATTTAAATCATTTAAAACATTATAAGCTTGTTGATAATATTTTTGACTTTTTAAAATTTCATAAAATGTAACTGATAGAATATTAGGGTTGACATTGAATATTTCAACTTTGCTATCATTTGTTGTTTGCGGTAAATCATTTTCTTGATCTTTGAGCCATTGATGTGCGAAAATATCATCAGGAGATTGAGATAATAGTATGTCTACTATTTTTTTTGTTTCTATTTTACTTCTATCCAATGAGTCACGAACTTCAATTAATAGCTTTATAGCTTTATAAAATGATTTATTTGATTTAAAAATCTTTTTTAAAATTCTCTCTGCTTTAATAGTGTTGCCTTCTATTAACTCAATTTTTGCTAAAACATATTGACCCTCAAAATTATTTGGAACATGTTTAAGCCCAATTTCACAGACAAGTCTTGAACGATTAAAATCATATTCTGAAAAATATATTTCTGCTAATTGAGGAAATGTTATGTTGCTAAAATCTTGAGCAAATTTATGTTCTAGTTCTTTTTTTGTATATTCTTGACTATCAGACATTTATCTATTTTCTGCTACCCAATTTTCAATATACTGCTTTGATTCTTCAATAGATGTTCCTGGTGTAAATAATTTACCAACACCTATTTTTTCTAATTTTTTAATATCATCTTCAGGAATAATTCCACCGCCAGTTACTAAAATATCTTCAACACCTTCTTCTTTAAGTAGTTCTAGTACTTTTGTAAAAATTGTCATGTGAGCACCACTTAAAACAGAAAGTGCTATGACATCTGCATCTTCCTGAATTGCTGCATTCACAATCATAGATGGGCTTTGTCTAAGCCCTAAATATATTACTTCCATACCTGCATCTCTGAAAGCTTTAGCAAGAATTTTAATTCCTCTATCATGTCCATCAAGACCAGGCTTAGCCATTACTATTCTTATTCTCTTGTTCATTTCATTCACCTAATAAAATTGTTACAGGGCCATCGTTAATAAAGTCAATCTTCATTTGGGCTCCAAATCTACCTTTTTTTACATTAATCTCATAGTTTTTTAATTTATTATAAAATTCTCTATATAAAACTTTCGCCTTTTCAGGTTCTGCCGCATCTATATAACTTGGCCTATTGCCCTTTTTAGTGCTAGCTAAAAGAGTAAATTGGCTTACAAGCAAAATAGAACCATTTATATCCAAAACAGATTGATTCATTTTATTATTATAATCATTAAATATTCTCATATTGATAATTTTTTTAACATAATAATCTAAATCATCAGATCTATCAGATTTTGAAATACCAATTAAAACTAACAGACCTTTATCTATAGATGAATAAGTTTTATTATCTATAATTACTGATGCATCTAAAACTCTTTGAACAACAAATTTCATTATGATATCCAAACATTTTTTGATCCAACTTTACTTCTAAATTGATCTATAGCTTCTTGTTTATTTGACACAAAAATTTCATCTGCATTAATTTTTTGTATATTTCCTTTATTGCTAACAACATGTATTACTAATTTACATTTACCAGGAAATTTAGTGGCAGTTTCATATAATTGTGTGATTATATCTTTATCATTTAAATTAAAATCTAATTTAATATTAATGTTATTTGAAAATTGGTTCCTAATATTCTCAATGTTTAAAATTCTTTTAGTGATTATTTTGTTTGCATCATCATTATTTTGCCTTGAAGGTTCACCTTCAACATAGATAATATTATCATTTTTAAAATAATCTTTATATTTAATATATGTATCACTAAAAGTGAAAAGTTCAACATAAGAACCATTAAAACACTCTAATCTAGAAATATTCCATGGATTATTTTTTTTATCATACAACAATCGAGTATCTATGATTCTAGCACCTAACTTATATAAAGATAGGTTGAATTCTTTATCATTTTTGAATCCATAATTTGTAAATGTAATTAAATCTTCATAGTATTTGTCCAGTGGATTACCAGATAAATAAAACCCTAACACCTCTTTTTCATTGTTTAGGATAGTACTCTCTTCCCATTCATCCACATCTGGCAAATCTACTTTAGTATAAGTATTGGTTTGTACGTCTGGAGAAAATAAGCTTGATTGAACTGAATTAATTTCTTCATTATATTTTTGGCCAAATTTTAAAGCATCACTAATAATCATGTACTGTTGTGACCTTGAGCCTTCTAAATTATCACATGCTCCAGATTTAATTAAACTTTCTAGTACTTTTTTATTTATTGCTTGGCTTCCAACTTTACATAAATCAAAAATAGTTTTAAAATTACCATGTTTATTTCGATAATGTACAAGTTGCTGAACTGATTTATAGCCAACATTTTTAATACCTGCTAATCCATAAGAAATATTTTTACTATCTATTGCAATGAATTCTGGATTAGAACTATTTATATCTGGAGCTAATATGTTTATATCTAAAGACTTAGTATTTCTTATTAATTTAATTATACTATCAGTATTGAGCAGATCAGAAGATAAATTTGATGCCATAAATTCAGATGTATAATGTGTTTTTAACCATGCAGTTTGATATGCAATTACAGAATAAGCGGCGGAATGACTTTTATTAAATCCGTATTCAGCAAACTTAGCAAGCAGATCAAATATTTCAATTGATAACTCTTGCGATAACCCTTTTTCTTCGGCCCCTTTGATAAAATCAATTTTAAATGTTGCCATTAAATCTTTCTTTTTCTTACCCATAGCTTTTCTCATTTCATCAGATTGAGCTAAAGTAAAACCACCTATATTTGAACCTATTTGCATAACCTGTTCCTGATAAACTATTATTCCATATGTCTCTTTTAATATAGGCTCAAGATCAGGGTGTAAATATTTAATTTCTTTTTTATTATTTTTTCTATCAATAAACTCAGGAATGTTTGCCATTGGTCCTGGACGATAGAGAGAATTCATTGCAATTAAATCTTCAATGGTTGTCGGTTTTAATTTCTTTAAATAATCTCGCATACCTCTAGATTCAAATTGAAAAATTCCTACAGTATTTCCATTTGAAAAAAGCTCATAAACTTTGGGGTCATTTAAATCTATTTGATCTATATCGATTTTTTTGCCATGATTTTTTTCAATCATTTTAATTGTTTTATCAATAACTGTTAAATTTCTTAAGCCTAAGAAATCCATTTTTAATAAGCCCATTTCTTCTAAAGATATCATTTCAATTTGTGTGGTTATATCATCAGTTGATGGGTTTTTATAAAGGGGAACATAATGCATTAAAGGCCCCGGAGCTATTACTATGCCTGCGGCATGTGTAGAAGCATGCCTATGTAAGCCTTCTAATTTTTTGGATATATTAATAAGATTTTTACATGCTGCATCTTGTTTGATTAATTTTTTTAAATCTTGATTTACTTTTTCGGCTTTATCAATAGTGATTTTTAAATCATCTGGAATCATTTTTGCAATTTTATCTACTTCTCCATAAGTCATTCCTAATACTCTACCAACATCTCTAATGACTGATTTAGCTTTCATGCTTCCAAATGTTATTATTTGTGCAACAGATTTATGTCCATATCGTTCTTTAATATAATTAATAACTTTTTCTCTTCCTTCAATACAAAAATCTATATCAATATCAGGCATGGATATCCTATCTGGATTTAAGAATCTCTCAAATATCAAATTATACTTTAAGGGATCTAAATTAGTAATACCTGTTAGATAAGATACCAATGATCCTACTGCAGATCCTCTGCCAGGTCCAACAGGAATATCATTTGATTTAGCATAACTTACAAAATCTTGTGTTATCAAAAAGTAGCTAGCAAACCCCATTTTTGATATAATATCTAATTCATATTTTAATCTCTCTTTTAGTGTATCATCAATTTTGGAATATTTTTTTTCTAAAGCTCTATTACATAATTCTAGCAAATATTCATCTGCATTAGTGGATTGAGAATCTTTAGGTATGGAAAAGGGAGGCAGATATAATTCATCCATTTTTATCTCAACATTACATTGATCTGCAATAACTTTTGTATTTTGTATAGCCTCTGGATAATCTATGAACAAATCAATCATATTTTGAGATGATTTGATATAAAACTCATCAGATATAGATAGTGATCTTTTAGGGTCATGTATATTGTAACCTAAACCAATATTTCTAATAATATCACAAGATTCGGCATCTTCCTTATGAGTATAGTATGTATCATTAGTAGCGACAAGTGGTATTGATAACTCTTTTGATATTTTTGATATATTACTTAAAGCAATCGCTTGATTTTCAATGCCATGATTTTGTATTTCTAAATAAAAATTGCCATTAAAAATCTGCTTAATTTTTTTGGCACTATTTAATGCATTATCATAATCATTGTTTGAAGCATAGTGTGCTACTTCTCCATTTAATCCTGATGAAAGGGCAATAATTCCTTCTTTATATTTTTCTATTAAATCAAAATCAACCAAAGGCACGTTTGAATTAGAATTTATATAACTTAATGATACTAACTTCATTAAGTTTAAATAACCAGCATTATTTTTGGCCAATAATACTAAAACAAATTTTTTATGTATATCATGTTTAACATTAATTTCACATCCAATAATAGGTTTAACCTGATTTTTTTTAGCATATTTATAAAAATCAATCATAGAAAAAAGGTTACCTTTTTCTGTTAATGCTATTGCATCCATTGATAATTCTTTTGCCCTATCAACAATAGATTGAATAGATTGAGAAGATTCTAATAACGAAAAATCAGAATGATTATGTAAATGTATAAATGGTGACATAATTATTTTTTTATATAGTTGCTAGATAAATCACTATCACTCCAAAGATAGTGATTAATTTTAATACTTTTTCTAAATATTTACAATAACTTGCACTTCTATTTTTAAAAAGTTTAGCTGTAAAATATATTAGAGGAATATCAACAAATAGAATAACAGAAATCAAATAAGTAATATTATATAATGAAATGAAATAAAAAGTTGCAAGAATTAATAAAAATACTAGTCCTAAAATTATATGTATACTTTTGTTAATTCCATATAACACAGGAAATGTCATCACATTCATTAAACTATCACCCTCAATATCAGCAATATCTTTAACAATTTCTCTAATCAGCATTAGTATAAAAGCTAAAATTACAGGTGGAATAATTAGTTTTAAATCACCTTCTAAATAAAATGCTGTTACTATAAACACCATCCCTAAAATAAATGATACAATTATATTACCTAATAGTGGAACTTTTTTAAAAAATGGTGTATATAAAATTAACAGCGGTATGTTAATGCAAATAATCGAAACTTTTGCATTAAAATTAAAGTCATAGAAAAAAATTGTACAAATAGAAATTACTAATAACAACATACATAAAATGATTGCTGATTTTTGGTTTATTTTTCCTGATGGTAAAGGTCGATTTGGTCTGTTTAATTTATCTACTTTATAATCAAAGACATCATTAATAATATTAGCAAAAGCAGTTAAGCAAAGGATAACAATAATTATAGGCAACAATTGATAAGAAAATTTGCCAAATATTAGTGATGTTAAAATAATACAAGCCAATGTAATTAACATGTTTAAAGGGCGTAAAATTTGTATATATGCTTTAATCATTTTTTTTATTTAGTAATATAAATCTGGGGCTATTATTTAAGTCGTTAATAAATTTATAATCATATATCTTTTTAGAAAATATTTTTTTTAACTCAGTAACTTGTGTTTTTATTCCAAATTCAAATAACATGAATCCATTTTTTTTCAAGTGTGAATTAGCAAAATCATTAAAAAATCTATAAAAATTTAATCCATCACTATAATCAGTTAAAGCGTTCAGAGGATCATACAAACTTACTTGATATTCTAGATTAGGTATTTCTTTTAGACTAATGTAAGGTGGGTTTGAAATAATTAAATCAAATTTTTTATTTGTACTTAAATTAAATATACTTTCATTTTTAAAAAAAATTCTTGAGCACTTAAGATTTTTTGCATTTTCTTTTGCTAGTCTTATTGCATCATTTTGAATATCAACTGATAGAATATTGTCAGCTAATTTTTCTAACTCCAAAGCAATAGGAATACAGCCTGTTCCAGTACCAACCTCTAAAACATTATTTTTGAATCCTACCTCACTATTTAAAATATCAATCATCAATTCTGTTTCAGGTCTCGGAATGAATACATTTTTATTTACTTTAATTTCATGACCATAAAATAATACAGAATTTAAAATGTGCTGTAAAGGTTCTGCTTGGTATCTTCTTTTTATAAATGAAATATATTTATCATAATTTTTTTTCTTAATTAGCTTATGTTTATTCAGTATAATATCTGATAAATCTACTTTTAGAACATTTTGCAAAATCCAGATAGTTTCATTTTTATAATTTGAAAATTTTTGTGATAAATAATAGTGGCCTTCTTTGATGGCATCATCAATAGTAGTATTATTCATTATATCACCTACGATGAAATTCTACTTTTATGGTCTTCTATCTTTAAGTTTTGGATTAATTCGTTTAAATCACCATTTATAATTTCATTTAATTTATATAATGTTAAATTAATTCTATGATCTGTAACTCGTCCTTGTGGAAAATTATATGTTCGAATTTTTGCGCTTCTATCTCCTGTGGAGACCATACTCTTTCTTACATCTGCACGTTCTTTTGCTTGTTGTTCTCTTTGAAGATCATAAAGTCTTGCTCTTAAAACTTTCATTGCTTTATCTTTGTTTTTATGTTGTGAGCTTTCATCTTGGCAGGTCACAACCAAACCGCTGCTTATGTGTGTAATTCTAATAGCTGATT
>CEOW01036842.1_pt1 | contig 15032 bp, 13 predicted proteins | sample 530621 | NCBI WGS metagenome assembly CEOW01 (sample SAMEA2620734, study PRJEB7988) | marine metagenome | isolation source: saline water (ENVO:00002010), including | reverse complement strand
TTGGAATAAATGTAAGCGGCTTGGAATTTGATACTATGATTGCAGCCCATCTTTTAAAGCCTGAACTTCGAAGCATCAAGCTTGATAGTCTTAGTCAAGAATATCTTGATTATTCAATGGTTCCCATAACAGATTTGATTGGAACGGGCCGCAACCAAATTACAATGGCTGAAGTTGATCTTGAAAGCGTAGCGTTCTATGCAGCTGAAGATGCGGATATTGCTCTCCAGCTGACGCATATCTTTCTAGATAAATTAGAAGAGGAAAAGCTACTTTCTTTTTTTAATGAGGTTGAACTTCCTCTCATTCCCGTGCTTTTGAAATTAGAGTTCACAGGTATGTATGTTGACCTAAAGCTTCTTGATGATATGTCTAAAGATTTTGGTAAAAAAATAGACATGCTCATCAAGGATATTCATTCTGAATCAGGTTTTGAGTTCAACGTAAATTCAACCCAACAATTAGCAAAGATACTTTTTGATGTAAAAGGGCTACCTGAGATCAAAAAAAGATCGACCGCTGAAAATGTACTTGAGCAGTTGAAGGAAAAACATATCTTGCCCGGTATGATTCTAGAGTTTAGGAAGCTCAATAAATTAAAGAATACCTATATTGACGCACTTCCAGAGCTTGTGAATGAAGCCACTGGCCGAATTCATTCATCCTTCAACCAGGCAATGACGGCCACCGGAAGACTTTCATCAAGCAATCCAAACTTTCAAAATATCCCCATCAAAACTCAAGAGGGGCGCGAAATTAGAAAAGCCTTTCGTTCAAGCGATCCGAATTGGCTAATATTCTCAGCTGATTATTCTCAAATAGAATTAAGGATCATGGCGCATTTAAGCCAAGATGAGGCTTTAGTTAAAGCATTTAATCAAGGTGAGGACATACATTCTACCACAGCAGCAAACGTATTTAATGTTCCTCTGGATCAAGTTCAACCATCAATGAGAAGAACTGCAAAAATTGTTAATTTTGGACTATTGTACGGAGCTGGCCCCTTCCGAATGAGTCAGGAGCTTGGAATAACTCAAAAAGAGGCCAAGTCCCTAATCGAGGCTTATTTTGCAACCTATTCAGGAATAAAAAAATATGTTGAATCTATGATGGAATTTGCAAAGGAAAATCGTTTTGTAACTACATTACTGGGAAGAAAAAGGCCGGTTTGGGATATTGATAGTAGTAACCATTTGCACAAAGAAGCTGCAAAACGAATGGCTATTAACATGCCAATCCAAGGAACAAGCGCTGAGATGATAAAATTAGCAATGAAATCCATTCATGATTCAATGCTTGAAAGTAAAATGCAATCAAAAATGCTTCTCCAGATTCATGATGAATTAGTTTTTGAAACCCCTAAGGAAGAGTTGGATGAGCTTAAAGATATGGTTACTAATAAAATGATAAACGCAATGCCCTTATCAGTACCAATTGAGGTTGACAGTGGCTTCGGAAAATCCTGGTTTGAGGCTCACTGATGGAAGCTAGTATAACCTTAAAAAAAGTAGGGAAGCTCATTCATGACAAAACAATTTTAGCTGGATTAAACTTTGGCATTGAAAAAGGATCTCTTGTTGCCATAATTGGAGATAATGAGGCTGGAAAGTCAATATTGCTGAAAGTTATCTCGTCAACTGAATATCAGGAATATGGCCAGGTATTTATCAATGGAGTCGATTCTAAAAAAAGACGCTCTGAAGTAGTCTCAAAAATTGGATATATGCCTCATGAACTTGACCTTGATCCATGGTTGACGCTCGAGCAAAATATAAGATTTTCAGGATTACTGTATTCTATAAGTTTAGAAACAATTAATACTAGAATGGTACAATATGCTAGAGATCTGCACATTGTACCATACTTAAATAAAATGGTAAAAGATATTTCTCCGGGGATCATTCGAATGGGCATGGTTATTAAAACCTTAGTGCACGATCCAGATATATTGATATTAGATGACCCTACAGCTTTTATGGATGCAGAATCTTACAGATATACCTGGGATCTTTTATTAAGATTAAAGGGTTCAAAAACCATTGTCTACGTCAGTCAATCCCTTCAAGAGGTAGAGAGCGCTCATGATAGAATCCTTGTTCTTGAAAACGGTAGGATTGCTCTAGATGGAAGCCTTGATCGTCTGCTTGGCAGTACCTTTGAGTTTCATCAGTTTCAAATTGAATTTGACTCCCTTTCTGATGAGCTATTTGAAAAACTCTCTAAAATCCCTCACGTCAAAAATCCATCTCGCGTAGGTCATAGTTTGCACTTTTACGGTAGAGAAAGAAAAGTTTTTTTTGAGGTTCTCAGTGAAGCAGCATCATCAACAATGAAAGATATAAGAATAAAAAAACTAGGCCTTCAAGATCTGATGGATGCAAAATATGCAAAGGATGGTATACATTGATCAGAGCACTTATCATGAGAAGATATTGGCTTTTAAGAAACCGTTTCTTTGCTACTCTTGCGATCGTTGTTTCTGTTTCAGTTGGTCTGCATTTTTTCCTCAGCGCTATTCTACAGGAGATTTATTCCTTTTCACCAAATGGAATTTCTTTTCAGACCTGGTTGTTTCCCAGTACCATTCATGCTTTTGCATCTATCTTACTTTTTATTATTATTTATCGTGACCTATTTAGTCACCAGGGTAACGTTCAATTTTTAAAATCCCTAGCAATCTCTCCTAACAGTAAATTTAAAATCATATTAAGCATTGCAATAAGCTCTGTAATCGAATGCGCTTTATATGGACTTGTTTCTTCATTGGCTCTCCTTGTCATATTGCCTCAATTTATGTCATTTACTCATTATTTATCTTTGATCGGTTATTTATTGATGTATCTCATTCTTCTAGCAAATATCATGACAACATTCGCCATTATCTTTCAACGATTATTCATCTTCCTTTTTGTGTCAACTTCTTTTCTATTCTTTATATCAGCAGCTACTTCCTTTTTATTTGAAGATCAAATGAGCTCTTCTGTTTTAAGCTCAATCATTCTTAACAATCCTTTAACTATGATCGTCTTTGATCTAAGAGCACTCATTTTTTTTGGAGAGTTCCAAGTCTTATGGATCATCCTTTCAATTTTAATTTCACTTTTTTGGCTTGTTTTTAATGCCTTTCTTTTAAAGAGGAAATTAAAACAATGATAGCCTATTTATCAGGCGCAATGGAATTTGCTGAGGATGAGGGTGCAGTATGGAGAAAAGAATTAAATGCTTGGCTAAAAAGTGAACTTGGTCATTCTTCTATTGACCCAGTAATAGAATCAGCTAAAATTGTGGAGAAGAATAATGCCCATGACTACAGAGAATGGAAGATCAAAAATCCAGAAAAATACGCTGATTTTATAAGATTATGTGTATTGAATGATATTGATATTGTAGTTAATAGGGCTGATTATCTTATTTGTCTTTGGGATCAGAACGTCATTAAAGGCGCTGGAACTCACGCAGAAATAACCTTGGCATTTAAAGAGAATAAGCCAGTCTATTTAGTCAACAGGCTTTCACCTTCAGATCTGAGTGGATGGATAATGGCGTGTTCATCTGAGGTTTTTTCATCTTTCTCAGAGTTAAAAGAATTTTTAAATAGTAAGTATAAAGATGATTGGTCCTAAAGCAATCATTCATATTGATCGCTTACTCTCAAATTACGATCGTTTAAAGTCCCATCTTAATCAAAAGCGTATTATGGCAGTTGTTAAAGCCGATGCTTACGGACACGGCTCTGTCCAATGTGCTCGCGCTCTTGAAAATCACGGTTGCGACTCATTTGCTGTCTTTTCTTTTTCAGAAGCACTGGAGCTTAGACATGGTGGAGTTGTATCAGATATTTTGATTTTTAGCAAAACCCAGCAAGAATATATCGAACCAGCACTTCAAAATAATCTTACCTTAAATGCCTCGAGCCTCAGCGATATAGCCATCCTTGATTCTTATAAATTATCTAATGGAAGCATTCCAAACTTTCATGTCAAGTTTGACACCGGCATGACAAGGCTTGGAATTAGCTCAAAAGATGCTGCAACTGCATTTGAGAATATTAAAAAAAATATTGAGGCTGAATGCAAAGGCTTGTATTCGCATTTTGCAACTGCCGATGAAGGCGACCTTTCTTTCGCGAACCATCAGCTTTCTATTTTTAACGAAGTAACTGAGATAGCAGTCAATAAAGGAGTAAGCTTCGACACCATTCATTTTTCAAATAGCGGTGCTACAATAAATTTAAATCAAAGCAAATTTGATCAGGTTCGCATCGGTATGTTATTATATGGCGCCTTTCCTTCAAATGAGGTATCTAAAAATCTTTCTATTGAGCCTGTGATGGAATACGTTGCTTCATTGGTTGAAGTGAGAAGAGTAAAAATGGATACCCCTGTCAGTTATGGAGGGGTATATAAAACCCCAAATGATTGTACTATTGGAGTTGTTCAATGTGGTTTTGCTGATGGCATTCCGCGCGAATGGTACGACCAAGGTTTTGTTGGGTACAAAGGAAAGACCTATAAAATAGCTGGTAGAATATGTATGGATCAATTTATGGTTAATTTTGAAGACGATAGTCCCAAAATAGGAGATGAAGTTCTTCTTTTTGGCAAAAATGAAAGCGGTGAAATCTCCATGGAGAATATTGCCGATACCTTAAATTCTACTCCGTATGTTATTGCAACAGGGATAAAAGGAAGAACTCAAAAAGAATTTAAATATTAATAAACTATTGATTAACTATGTTCAAGTCCTCAACATTTTCAAATTTATATAAATCGATTTTTTTATATAGCTCCATTGCAATGGGTCAGTCTTTTAATCACAGCGTGGTAATGCCCATACCTGATCTTTCGTTTCATTCATCAACTTTTTACGGCCTAGATGTTCTAGAGCAAATGGACTTTAAGCCCTTGTATGACAAATCAATTGGAATTTTTACAAATAAAACAGCCGTTAATCGTAAGGGTGATCATATCCTTGATCTTTTAAAAAACCATTCAAAGATTGATGTTAAAGTGATTTTTACACCTCAGTTTGGTCTTTTTGCTGACCAAAACAAGCGATTTAAAATGAATAATGGAGAAAAATACGATCCCGACCATAATGCAAGACTGGTTGAGGTTTTTGGTAGAAATATGAAACCGCCTTCATGGTCGGTTAGAGATCTTGATATGGTAATAATTGATATTCAGGATACCGGTGTAAGATTCTCAACATACATATCTACAATGACAAAGATTTTAGAGGTTGCTAGCGAGTGGAGTTTGCCAGTGATTATTCTTGACAGGCCCAACCCCTTAAGAGGCGATCGGGTGGATGGACCCATTATTCGATCAAAATTTCAATCACTTGAAGGATACCACATAATCCCTATTCGCCATGGATTGACCATTGGTGAGCTTGCAATAATGGCAAATGAGATGGGTTGGATCAAGGACCTTAAGAGAGCCAACTTAACCATAATACCAATGGCAAACTGGAAAAGATCTCACTGGTTAGACAATTCAGAGCACCCCTGGATCGATCCGCACCCATCTATCCATTCTATCAGGTCAAACTTATCTTATACTGGGTTTGGTTTGCTTGAAGGTACTAATCTTAACGATGGCAGGGGGACTGAAATGCCATTTATGAGAGCGGGAGCACCTTGGATGTCCGGCTATCATTTAGCTGATAAACTTAAAAATCTAAATTTGCCCGGTGTAAGCATTACACCAATTGACTACATTCCAAGAATGAAGCAAACAGACACAGTTGCTCCGATGTATGTAGATGAATTGTGCAGTGGAATTGACGTTAAAATTATAGATCCAAATACTTATGACCCAATCGCTACGGCAACCTCAATAATTGTTTTAGCTAGCCAACTGTATCCAAGAGAATTTAAATGGGCAGAATTTGATAGAATTGACATGTTGTATGGTCATAGTCAATTAAGACTCTTTTCAGCACAAGGAAAACCAGCAAACTACCTACCTCCATTATGGCTTAAGGATGTCATAAAGTTCAATCAATTTCGTCAGCGATTTTTGATATATTAAGATTTCTATGAAATCTTTGATTTATTTTTTACCCATAATCTTTACTTCTATTATTGGCGCTCAAACACATTTTACAATTCCACAGAACGTATGGAGGGTATCTCTAAAAACAGACAACTCAAGCGGAAAATGGAAAGGCAACAGCCTTTCTGATGGTCAAAAATACAGATATAAAGTTGACACATTAAATTTTGAAGTAAGTCAATTTTTTAAAAGATCCACAGTTCAAAGTCAGGCAAAGTTTGAATATGGATTCACAGATAAAGTTACTTTGCTTCTTGAAATTCCATATGTAACGAATCTATCTGAGATTCGTTCATGGAAAATCACAAATGATTCTCTCGCAATGGGATTGGACAGTCTTTTGAATTTTTATTACCCTGAGCCAATAAATAACGCAGGATTATCAGATATTACGATTGGATTGAATCTGCTTTTAAAAGGAGTTCCTGCTTGGAGAGGGGGTAAGCAAAAGTTCTCACTATACTCTGGCTTTGATATGGTATTCCCTTTTGCTGAAGACCTAAAAAAATATGAATCTAAAGATAGAGATAAGAACAACATTCCTTTTCAATTTAGGCACTTGCCTATCGGGGAAGGACTTGTTCAGTTAAGGTTTAAATTATTTGGAGAATTCTACCGCAAAGGGTGGGATCGTTTGTTCAATGTTAATTGGGCATTCGATATTTCAGGTTTTCAAAAGAATACCGTAAATCCTCCAATAAGTTTTTTATGGATGGAGGACGCCAGTGCCGATTCCATTGCTCAAGCCCTTGGTGATGTTGTCAGAAAAAAATCCCCTCAATTAAATGCATCTATAAAGGCTCAGATAGAGCTCATCCCAAAACGATTATTTTTCTCCTCGGGACTGAATACTCAAATTAATGGAAGAGATGAGTTTTTTTCAAAAAACAAAAATATAAATATGTTGATGGCTAAAAGAGAGGGTTTTGATACCCAAAAAATGTTCTCAACTCAATTTGTTAAATTAAATTTTGTTAATCTAGATCCATTCCTAAAGATTGGACCTTTGCCTTTTGAGCTTGAGTTAGGAGCTAGTTGGTTTTTGCCTTATCCTTTGACATTTCATACGTTTGGAAACCTATCTTCATGGGTACAAATTTCTTCATATTTTCAATCGTGGTAAATGAACAATTCATATCCTATGCTTGATGAAAGAAAAAAAATAATATCTTGGTCGCTCTACGATTGGGCAAACAGTACCTTTTCAACTACTGTAATGGCTGGTTTTTTTCCAATATTTTTTCAACAATACTGGTCAACAGCGTCAGAGGTAACAGTAAGTACATGGTATTTGGGTTTAGCTAACTCAATAGCATCTATTACGGTTGCTTCTCTAGCTCCATTTTTAGGGGCAATAGCTGATAAAGCTTCTGTAAAAAAAAGACTCTTGATTTTCTTTGCATTCATTGGAATAATTAGTACCGGTTCATTATCTATGATTGGCCAAGGGCACTGGAGGTTGGCAGCATTATTTTATGTCATAGCGTCTATTGGATTCATGTCAGCAAATATTTTTTATGATTCTCTTTTACCAAGCGTTGCCTCAAAACAGAAAAGAGATTTTGTTTCATCACTTGGTTATTCACTTGGATATATTGGCGGGGGTATTCTTTTTCTTATTAATGTTGCTATGTACCTACAACCTCAGTTTTTTGGTATTGCTGATGCGCCGAGCGCAATAAAATTATCTTTTTTGACCGTAGCATTTTGGTGGGCAATCTTTACGCTACCAATTTTAATTTTTGTTGAAGAGAAGTCTCCAAAAGAGGATTTAGGGATACTGAAATCAATTTCTTCTGGATGGAGCGAATTATTGTCAACCTTAAAAAGAGTACGTGAATTAAAAGTTGTTACCACTTTTCTTCTAGCTTATTGGTTGTACATCGATGGAGTTGATACGATTATTAGAATGTCAGTTGACTATGGAACTAGTCTAGGCTTTACAACTTCAACTTTAATTACATTGTTACTTATGGTTCAATTCATCGCATTTCCAGCAACCTTGATTTATAATTGGTTTGCTAGACAGATAGGTGTTAAACATGCGATTCTAATTGCTATTGGAGGCTATATCTGTATAACTATCATTGGATCTCTTGTTTCAAAAGAGTGGCACTTTTACATCATAGCTGCGTTGATAGGGTGTTTTCAGGGAGGCATTCAAGCCCTTAGCCGTTCTTTATACTCAAGAATCATTCCACCGGATAGAGCTGCTGAATTTTTTGGATTTTACAATATGTTTGGAAAGTTCGCCGCTATCATTGGACCTCCATTGATGGGGTATGTTGCAATGGCAACAGGAAATCCAAGGTATGGAATCCTAGCAATTATTTTATTATTTATCCTTGGTGGGTATTTTTTAATTAAAGTTGATGTTGAGCAAGGAGAAAGAGTTGCCAATGCTAAAGATAACTCTTGATTGCGAAAGTAAATATAAAATAAACTTTTCGGGCTCTTGCAAGCCTGGGACATATTTAGCAGAAAAAATTTCTCAAAATTATTTTCGTGAGAATTCGCTAATTAATTATCAAAACAGAAATGGAAGCAAAAATGACTAAATTTTTGGCAAAATACTCTCAGTTTGTTATGCCAGATCATATCAATGTTGTAGGTACGTTGTTTGGAGGACAAATGATTGCCTGGATTGATTTGGCAGCTGCGAAAGTAGCCCATAGATTTTTGAAAGGATCTGAAGCCGATGGAGCTGTTACTCGAACCATCGAACAAGTAGACTTTAAAGAGCCTGTCTATCTGGGTGATTGGGTTAATTTTACAGCAAGAATTGTTTCATCGGGTACAACGTCAATGCATATTGATGTTGAAGTGCATGCAGAAGGCAGTAAGTCTGAACCTCGATTGGCATGTAAAGCATCTTTAGTGATGGTATCGGTAAAAAAAAGCAGCGATGGCAACTATTTAAAACATCCCCATGGAAAAACTATTTAATAATCTTGTAATTATTTTTTCAACCTTTTGTTGTTGTTTTGCCCAGTCAATTGATTCTTCAATGACTGTCTCAGCTTCCCCAAATGGATTGGAATCCAAGGTAGTTATCATTACCGCTGAAGTAAACCCTGTCAATTTCAAACCGACCGCCTATCGTTTTTCACTTTTCCCCAGACACAGACCATCTGAGGTGTATATTTCTCGTATGTTTTTTCCAGGTGATTCGCTTCAAGTTGTACTTCCTGAAAATATACTTGAAGCTGATACCTTGGCTAATATTGCAAGCCTAGAGCCAGTTGGCGGAAGTTTTGAAAAAAGCTACAGATTGTTCACAAAGCGCTCTGAGAGCATTGATTTAGGTACTTTTATAATTAAAGAAAAAAGTGATATTGTCAAATTAAGCGTAATAGATGGACAAAAGGATATAGTGGTGTCAAGACCGAAAGTAAAAATTTTCCAATCAGGAAAACTATTATTCAATACGACTTTGGATTCTTCAGGCTATGGGAGGTTGCGTATTCCAATCACAAGAAATAAAGAAATTCCACTAAACATGTTAATCGATACCGATGGAGAATACCCTATTTGGAGAGGTTTGCTTGAAGTAAGCGAAGGTGTATCAAGAAAAACCATTGCCTTGAGCTCAATGGACCTTATGCAGGGAGAGTCTCTTTTTCGCGTATTGAGAGACCTTACGCCTTTTAGAAAAGGCCCTGAAAATGGTGCAGAGATTTTGTTTTTGCTTAATGAGGACGATCATGTCGTCATATCAAGATCTGCTGGCGATAGACTTTACGGTAGGGTACGTCTTGATCTTCATAATAAGCAATCATCAAATTATTTCAACGGTTGGATCCTTTCAAAAGATGTTCAATATCTAGAAACTTTAGCTAGTGAGGTCAAAAATGAAAAGTAAAACATTTGAACCCCCAAAAATTCTCTCTGCAAAATCAAAGTACTCCTCGATTGCTGAATATAAAGAGGAATACGATCTTTCTATCAAAGATAGTGATATGTTTTGGGCTGAAAAAGCCCATCGCCTCAACTGGATACAGCAATGGGATAAAATAAGCGATGTTGACTTTGCTGAGCCAAGAATCAAGTGGTTTGTAAATGGGAAAATGAACGTGAGCTATAATTGCCTTGACCGCCACATCGCTAATGGTAATGGAGATCGCGTAGCATTTCACTGGGAGGGAAACGATTCTTCTGAATGCAAAACTTTTTCCTATAAAGAGCTGTTTATTGAGGTGAGTAAATTTGCTAACGTTCTAAAAAAAAATAATATATCTAAGGGAGACAGGGTGTGTTTGTACATGCAAATGATACCTGAGCTTCCTATCGCTATGCTAGCTTGCAGTAGGGTTGGAGCGGTTCATTCTGTTGTTTTTGGAGCGTTTAGCTCTGATGCACTTCGTGATAGAATTAATGACTCACAATGCAAGATTTTAATTACTCAAGATACAGGTGTTAGGGGATCAAAACAGGATATTCCAATGAAATACAATGCTGACAAAGCACTTTCAGAGACCCCGTCTATCGAACATGCAATTTGCGTTAAAAGAACTGGGCATCCTGTTGAGATGAAATCAGGAAGAGATATATGGTGGAGTGATGAAATGGAAACCGTTGATTCTTATTGTGAACCTGAAGCAATGGATGCAGAGGACCCCTTGTTCATTCTTTACACCTCAGGGTCAACGGGCAAACCAAAGGGAGTGCTTCATACAACCGGTGGATATTTGCTATATGCTAACTATACCTTCAGTACGGTTTTTGACTACAAACAAGAGGATATATATTGGTGTACCGCAGATATTGGTTGGATTACGGGTCATTCTTACATTGTTTATGGCCCACTATCTAATTGCGCTTCCTCGGTGTTATTTGAAGGGGTGCCAAACTACCCCGATTTTGGAAGATTCTGGAATGTCATCGATAAATATAGCGTAACCCTTTTTTACACTGCACCGACCGCGTTACGCGCTTTGATGAAAGAGGGCAACGCATGGATTGAGACCAGCAGTCTGAGGTCATTGAGAGTCCTTGGGACCGTTGGAGAGCCCATTAAGGAGCCGGAATGGAATTGGTATTATGAGAAAATAGGTAATAAAAAATGCCCTATTGTTGATACGTGGTGGCAAACTGAGACGGGTGGTATTATGATTTCACCTCTACCAGGCGCTACACCTACAAAACCTGGATCTGCAACTTTTCCTTTTTTTGGAATAGAACCTATTTTACTTACTGATGATGGTAAAGAGATTTCAGGCAACAATGAAAATGGTCTGCTTGCTATTAAAAGATCTTGGCCTGGTCAAATGCGTACTGTGTATGGCGATCATCAGAGATTTAAGGACACTTATTTTTCTCAATTCAAAGGTTATTATTTTACTGGAGATGGAGCGTTTCGAGATGAGGATGGCTATTACTGGATTACCGGAAGGGTGGATGATGTATTAAATGTTTCAGGTCACAGAATAGGAACAGCTGAAGTTGAAGGCGCAATTGGCAAAACGAACGGCGTAGCTGAAGCTGCAGTTGTGGGTTATGAGCATGATATTAAAGGTCAGGGTATCTATGCTTATGTTACGCTAATGACTGGTTTTGAGATTGATGAAACATTGAACGATAAAATAAAGGAAACCGTGACTAAAGAAATTGGTCCCCACGCAAAACCTGATAAAATTCAATATACACCTGGTCTACCAAAAACAAGATCGGGAAAGATAATGCGGAGAATATTGAGAAAGATTGCAGAAAATGATGTAAAAGAATTAGGAGATATTTCAACTCTTGCAGATCCATCGGTTGTAAAGAGCTTAGTTGATGGCAGGGTGTAGATGGCTAAATCCAGATATCGTTATCTTTTGTGTATTCATTCCTCTTGTTTCCTGTATTTAGTACTCCCTTAGGCTCAATTAACATAATCTCGCATTCTTCGTTTGCTATAGGTCGGTGTTCGGTCCCTTTTTTTACCACAAACATTTCACCTGGACCTAAATTAACCTTTGTGTCCCTAAACTCAATAATTAGGTTTCCTTTGATGACAATGAAAGTTTCATCTGTATCATCATGCTGATGCCAAACGAATTTGTTTTTCACTTTTGCTAACTTGAATTGGTAGTCATTCATTTCAGCGATTACTTTTGGAGACCAATGGTCTGATATTTTATTGAATTTTTCTTTTAAATTTATTTTTTGGTTTATCATTAAAATCTTTCTTTAAAGTTAATTATCTATAAGAATATTTGATTATAATTATTAAAATATTAATTTAAAATACGTTTATTTAATATATAATTTTATTAAGTGGGATAAAAATGGGAAATCTTTTAAAAATTAATCACATAACTGGAAATTGGCAAAACTCAACAGATAAGTCCTTTTCTGTAGGTATTTATGATAGTCTCCAATTAAATAGGCAGTTGCAAGGTGTAAATAGGCTCTTAGGCCGAGCTATTTCGCACACTTTATCCGCTGGCTTAATTAAAGGAAAGCTAGGCGAAATCCATAGAATAGTTGGCAAGAAAGGCACTGTTGCCTATGTATATGGTTTAGGAAAAAAAGGTCAATTGACTCCTGAGGACCTTCGTATTGCTGGCGCTGGAGTAGCTAAGGCCTGCATAGCCGATCGAATAGAGTCGGTTACATTCATGATGCCAATTGAAGCTAAAGATGCGCTCATGTCTCAAGCAGCATCTGAGGGTATTGTTCTTGGAAGTTATCAATTCAATGAATTTAAATCTAATAACGATGAAGCTTTTGAGCTAAAGAGAGCCTCTATTTTTGGCGGCGTTGACAAGTCCATTCAGAAGGGAGCTGTCATTGCAAGCTCAGTGTGTTTTGCCCGCGATCTCGAAAATCGGCCTGGCAATATTGCTACACCAACACATTTAGCTGAAAATGCAAAGGATATATCCAGGGATTCTGATGTAAAAGTCACCGTTTTTGACAGAAAAGAATTTACAGATATGGGAATGGGTGCTTTAGCAGGCGTTGCTTCAGGTACTGAGGAGCCTCCAAAATTTATTGTTATGGAATATTTTAATGGAATGAAAACAGAAAAACCAAAAATACTTGTGGGTAAAGGATTGACTTTTGATAGTGGCGGAATCTCAATCAAACCTGCAGCTAAAATGGATGAAATGAAATACGATATGTGTGGTTCGGGTGTTGTTCTTGGGGTTATGCGTGCCGTATCCATATTGAAGCCAAAGATGAACGTCGTTGGTATAATTCCTTCAACAGAAAATATGAGCGGAGACAAGGCTTACAGGCCTGGTGATATTTTAACTGCCTATAACAAAAAAACTATCGAAGTTTTGAATACGGACGCTGAAGGAAGGTTGATCTTGGCAGATGCGCTTTCATATGCCTGTAAGAATTATGATCCTGAGTATATTTTGGACTTTGCAACGTTAACAGGAGCTGTTGTTGTGGCTTTAGGGCATATTGCGACCGGAATAATGGGGACGGATCCAGGCCTAATTGCAGATATAAAACAATCATCCTGCATGACGGGTGAAAAGGTTTGGGAGTTTCCATTGTGGGATGAATATCTCGAGCAAGTTAAATCAAAAATTGCTGACGTTAAAAATTTAGGAGCAGGAGGTCAGGCCGGTACTATTGCTGGAGGAGCTTTTTTAAAGTCTTTTGTAGAAGACGATGTAGCCTGGTGTCATTTTGATATTGCGGGCTCAGCGTGGGGAGATAAAAAATTAGCATATCAAAATCCAGGTTCTGCGACAGGTGAAGTCATCCGCTTGGTAATTGATTTATTAAAAATTTAATGGATATTGTTCCCCTAATCACTTTCATTGTTGGAAGCATCTTTGGTGCGAGCCTTTTTTGGATTATTAATCAAAAATATAATACAAGCAGCAAGCAAGAACATGAGCACATTAAGGCAGAATTTGGGGACCTTTCTAAACAGGCGCTCGATCAGAATCTTGACAGTTTTTTAAAATTAGCTGAAAATAAATTCTCAGAGCTACTGAAATCATCAGACACTCAGTTAAATCAAAAAAAAGAATTAATAGACCAGTCAATTCTTCAGATGAAATCAAAGCTAGAGGGCCTAGATAAATCTACAAACGAATTAACGGGTCACGTGAAGAGTTCGCAAAAAGGTATCGGTGATCTTGCGGATTCAACGCAAAAATTATCACGGATCCTTTCAAGTTCTCAAGAAAGAGGTCAATGGGGTGAGCGCATGGTTGAAGATATTCTAAGCTTTATGGGTCTAGTTGAGGGAATAAACTTTGAAAAGCAGCAACAAATAGCAGAGGGCCGTCCTGATTTTACCTTTAAACTTCCAAATGAAAAATCCATTAATATGGATGTTAAGTTTCCACTTGCTCACTATGAAAATTATGTTAACAGTGATAATGAAAATGATAAAGCACAAGAGAAGATTGCCTTTATAAAAGACGTTCGCAATCATATCAAAACCATTGAAAAGCGCTCATATATTGATCCAGCAAATGGCACTGTTGATTATGTATTGATGTTTATTCCTAACGAAAGCCTCTACGCCTTTTTAAATCAGGAGGACAAAGATTTGATTGATTTCTCATTATCAAAAAAAGTTTTGCTATGTTCTCCAATAACATTGTATGCAGTCCTTTCACTGATTAGGCAGGCGGTGTCTAATTTTGCCATGGAGCAGAAAGCAGGTGAGATGCAAGAATTAGTAGGGATTTTCAGAAAACAATGGGATCAATTCACTGATAAGATTCATGCTATGGGTAAATCAATTAGTGCATTAACCAATCATTATGACGAGCTTAAGGGTCCAAGATTTCGAGCCCTAGAAAAACCGATGGACAAAATTAATGAATTGCAATTAGGTCAAGACGTTCAAAAAAAGGATCCTCAAGATTGAAGAATTTAACTATTCATGTTTTGCTTATTTTTTCTGTTGGTTGCGTCGGACCAGCAGATCCTAGTCATGGTTTAGTTGAGAACCTTCCTGTTGTAATTAATAAAAGCGATGTCTTCTCATTGTCACTGCGCGGGGATAAT
>CEOW01016034.1_pt1 | contig 15121 bp, 15 predicted proteins | sample 530621 | NCBI WGS metagenome assembly CEOW01 (sample SAMEA2620734, study PRJEB7988) | marine metagenome | isolation source: saline water (ENVO:00002010), including | reverse complement strand
TCAACTGGTACAGGGATACCTGTGATATTGTAGTAAGCAAATAAGTTATTCCAAAAAGTAACAGTATCAAAATTGAAACCATGTTTATTTCTGAAATCATGTGGCTCTTGAGATAAGCCTGCAACTTTCCAAGGTTCTTCAAGAGGATTGTCAGTATTATAAGCATACATATATAACCCTCTCCAATGTCCTGGAGAGTCTGCATTTATAGTTCTATAGTTCCATGTTGTCCAATCATTTGGATTGTATGCAGTGTTATGTAAGTTATCAATATTATTTCTAATCATCCATTTCTTAAAGAAAGGATACATTGTGTAATTCTTTTCGTAAAGTTCCCAATCTGTAGTTGCTTGTTGATAAGGACCGTAAGCATATCTATCAATGTTTGTTATTGTTGTAGGATTTTCTAAACTATTAAAAATTAATGTTTCAAACATTAATAAAACATTATCTGTTCTATCGCCAAACTTAGGAGTAAGTGAACCATCATGTCCTTGAATAAATTCTATATCTGTAGAAGGTGGGTTAGTTGTATACATACGGTCAGTAACAATACCTGGAATATAAGCTGGATTTATATTTAAGAATGTTGAACTAGGTGGTATATATGCTTCTTTTACACTATCATATTTTCTGAACATTATAACATCACTTGTAGCAGGTGTATGAGTAAATAACACTCTGTCACCAGATGTTGGTATAGTATAATCTACACCTAATAACAATATAACATTATTCTTTATAATAGTTAACTGATTGTCTTCAACTATTTGTCCTATGTTACTAGGTAAAAATTGTTCATCAGTATTTGCTACAACTGATAATTGTTCTTCTTGATAGTTTGAAAATTGTTCACCGTAATTTATTTTAAACAAGTTATCAAAAATACTAATGCTTTGTCTTTTCGATAATGCAATAGTATTAATTGCTTCTTCTAATATTTGTAAATCAGTTTTCGATTGCGAACCTGAAGTTTGTAATATTTCTATTACAGTTGTTACTAATTTGTTTTTGTAACTTTGGTATGCAGTTGATAAAAATTCAAATGCTGATATAGGATCATAATCATTTCTTGATAAAGAAAAATATCCGTCTCTTATATCAATGCTATTAGTAACTAAAACACTACCTTGATTATTGTGTCTTACTTTATCAGTATTGTCGCCTCTTGTTCTGTAATTGTTTACACCATTAGGCTCACCTGATAATCCAGGTACTGTTTCTATAATTCTTACAAAATGTTCATACCAAGTTGAGTAAGGTATTTGTGTATTATTATAAGTTTTATTGTCTACGTTGTACTCTAGTGAGTGATGAATTCTCTGAAACCCATCATCACCGTCGCTAGTAACAGGTCCATTAGTACAATAGTCAACGTAGACAAAACCTTCTGGATTGCTACTAACGTTGAACGTAATAACATTACCGTTAACAGAATAATTGTTTATCTGCTTTATCCCGTCAATATAAACATCAATGGCATTTTCATTTTTAGGTGTTTGTGATAATGTTAATACGTTTGTCGCATCTCTACCAAACTCTTGTCTAAAGTTTCGGTAATCGAAATCTGTTTTAATATAAATTGATTGAAATTCTATACTTACATTTGGTACTACAAGTTTGAATTTTGCATTATCAGGTAAGTCTGTTTCAAAACAATATTCACTTATATAATCTCCTGATTTTACTAAAGGAGTAAAACCAAGTTCAATATCAGATTCATATAATGTTGAATCTCCGATTGTATAAGAAAATATTTTTGCATCTTTTAAATAAGTTTCATCTGGATTTTCATTGACGTAAACTTTAAACGTAGGAAAAGTCCAATCTGCATTTGCGGCTAGAGCCGCACTTGTATCTGATAGTTCAAGTCTTTTATCAAATTCTACAATAGGTCTTTTAGCTTGTTCTATAAGAGTATGGTTGCTATCAGTTATCTTATCTCTAATATCATCATAATGATACCAAGCATTTTTTGTACTCCACCAATCTGTACTACCTCTACCAATAGTTACATAATGTTTGTTAGCATTTTCTATTACTGAACCGTCACCAACGAAACCAGGATTAACCCAATAGTACATAGACCAGTTTACAAACTTATCTAAGTCAATTGGAATATTGATTGTTTGTTTATCTGTTTCAAATAATCTTCTATGGTCGTTTGTTAATGCACCTTTATTAAAAAGTGAATTTAATAAATCTTCATAATAAACTTTTTGGTCTGCACTTGAATAAACTGGTTCAAGCCCATAGTTATCACGTGTATAAGCATGTGGAGGAAAATTTAAATATATATCTTTTTCTGAATTTATGCCTTTTTCTTTTCTACCAACAAATGCTCTAACTTTCTCCATGTCTCCTTTAGAGAAAACACGTTCAAGTGTAGTTTCAAAAATAGTTTCTAGTTCACTATTTTTTAAATGTCCTGGTAGAAAATCATAAATCTTAGACATAGTTTGTTACTTCCTCGCCTTGTAATTCTGTTTGTGATATCGCTGAAATCATTTGTACATCTGATGATGTTGTAACACTCAAGAAAATTTCATTTGGTTCACTAGTAATACTTAGCAAGTCTGTAAAACCACTTGTCGAAAATTTAGGTGTTATAACAACACTTGCAATATATTCACCTAGTTGTTGATGCAAGTAAGATGCTAACTCTGAGAAATAGAATGTATCACCAAAGTCCCAATTTTCTAATTTAAAGTATTCGTTAACTTTTGCCGATACTGCGGTTTTTATTTCGCTTTCTGTATAAGATGTTCCGGCTTTTTTAACAACCTTAAATATTGCTTGATTTTCAGGTTGTGCAAACGAACCAAATAGATATTTAAACTTAACTGGAATATAACTAATATGGTCTGCGATTGCCGCCTTTGGTTCTATAGAACTCATTAACGATTTTAATTCATAATTATTTGGTGCAGTAGGGCTTACAGTTTTATAACCACCAGCAATCCATTTATTAACTTGTCTTACGTAATCACTTGTAAGAGCATAAACGTCAACAATGTTACTTGTGCTAGGATCAATTCTTTTATCTAAGTCTGCATAATGATCCCATCTAAAACTCATAAACTCATCTTCGACAAAACTTCTTCCTTCTACAACTTTAAATTTTGTAGGTCCATAGTATATACACGTAGGATCACTTGGATCTGGTTGAGTGAAAACAAAATCAGTTGTCCAAACTCCATCAATATAGTTGTACCATTTTTGACCGTATGTAACGTCATTATCAGTATTAAACCATAACTTATATTCTGGTTTAGTATTTTCTGGTAAAGGAGATGCACCGCCTATGTTTGGTGCCGCCGTTGCCATTGTTGATATACGTTCATATTGTACACCATTTAAATAATAATCTTCTGTAACAATCTTAGATGTATTTGTGCTTGTTTTAAATATATCTAAAACACCATATGGATTATCGTCAGTATCCATAGTCAACAACTTAACTCTTGTTTGATTTACATAACCAGTATTTGTTATGTACTCATCATAAACATATGCACTTTTTGTTTCATATGTTGTTGTTTGATTCGATACTGAACTTATTAAATTAACATTTGCAACAACTTTTACTGAGAATGTTCCTAGAGATGTTGTTGCAGTTCCATCACCGATGAATACACTAATTAAACTTCCTTCACCTGGATCTATTGTCCAGAAGAATATTGTATAGTTAGTTACACCACCAGTACCTGCACTACTTGTAAGTTCTGCGTGGTCTGAGTCGATAATGTTATCGTTTGAATCTTTTAATATCATTGTTGATTGCGTAACAGTTTCAGTTGAACTAAATGATATCTGTGAATATGCAATCTGTTTAAATCTAACATCGTTGTCTACGTTGTCTGCACTTTCAATAGCACCCCATGTTTGAATAGGATATGTAAATTTCCATTGATTTAAACCTGAGTCATATTGTGTAATAAAACTTGTTTGTACACCAGTCATTCCAGGTGTTGCAGTAGTATAAGTTTCTCCTGTTGGTAACTCATTACCATCTATCCAGAAAAAGTTTCCTGAAGCTGGAGCTGAATTAAAGTATGTTGATGATGCTTTACCTTTAAATCCATATGTGTTACTTAAATTTTCAAAAGATACTGTACTATATGATGCTTCCGCTGATGCAACGTTCGCCGCACCTGTTTCTGTTACAACTGGCATTTGGTCAGGTGATATGTTTATCTCTGTAGAATCTGCTACAGTATTATCCGCTGATACTGATGTTAGTGTAGATATGTATTTTGAAATATCTGATACTGCTATACCTAATCTATAATCAGGTGTAGCACCTATAATATCGTCTGGTGAACTTGGTGAAACTATTTCACTTGGGTCTAATTCGTAAGTTAGTCCATCTTCTGAAACTAAGAAATGTTTATATGTAGGACTTCCTATTTGTGCTGGATTATTTTCTACAAATTCAAGTGTTTGTTCTGCACCAGTATGTTTGAATACTGCATCAAATGTTGCACCACCAGAACCGTCAGATTGATAGTTTTCTAAATCACATGCAAAACCAATAGTGATATCATCTGAACCAACAGTACTTGATGTTGTAGGAGATACATCTCCTGGGTTAAAATAATTGATTAGTAATTTGTCTCTTTGTGCTAAATTAGTTTCATTGTCTACAATGATATCTTCATTACCATAATAAAACTTAACTTGTTCACGACTTTCAAATACAACTTTTTTACCTTTAACATGGGCTGTGTATTGTGCCTCACTTGTTCTCATTCCAGGATCGTATTTTAAGAATACTTGAATCTTTCCTGTAATATCACTTGTGCCGTCCCAAATTTTCCATTCCCATTTAGTATTTTGACCGTCAACTAAGTCATAGAATAATGTAAATGATTCAACATTTGCATCATCTATTTTAGCAGTTTTAATTGCAAGAATTTCTGCATCTGTAAATTTCTTTCTTATATCTCTAGTGATTTGTTTGATTACACCTGTTTCAGTAATAACTTTATCTAGTATTAATTCTGAAGGATCAGAAGAACCTACTTTTACAACTCTAGCATAATATATTGTTCCTGATTGTCCTTCTAGTTTTATAAAATCACCTTCTTCTACATCAATAGGATTTGTTGTTTCTATTTGTAGATTGTTCAAAGGACTTTTTGTGTAAACACCATTTGCTTGGTCAACTGCAACATTAACACTTGTATCATCTTTGTATTGATAAAAATATTGGTTAACAATAGCAGGGTGTGATATTGCTTTAACAACTTCATTTCTTATAAAGTCTGATGCATTACCATGGTCTCTGTTAAAACTTAATGCAATTTTTATAGAGTCAGTCCAGTTAGGAAGTACTGGTGTAGCATTTCCTATACCTGAATAATCTGGTTGTGACCCACCTTCATCTTCTACAAAAACTGAACCATCAGTTCCTGTAATACTTAGATTTGAATGATGTCCTGTAACATCGTCCATTTCAAAGTAACGAGAGTTTCCTGCAAAGTTTGTATTAACTGCTTTAACTTTTTCAATTACATTGTTACCTAAAGTTAAAGGATAAATGTTATAGTCTTGTGCGTTTACCATTCTATCTTGAGAATAGTAAGCCTTTTGTGCAATTCTTCTTACACTTGTAAATGTTTCACCTGCAAAGTTTTCAGCAAAGTCACGTGTACTTGCTAAATTTAAAGTTAATCTGTATGCTCTGTCATCTGAACCTATGTAAGGAATAGATATACTTACATTATCAATGTCACCTGAGTTTACTGAATAATTTTCGTTATCAACTGTTCTAAACCAAACACGATAATCACCGAAAGCCGCATTGCCGAATACTCCATCAGGATATCTTATCTCAATAGAGTTATCAGTATTAGTATGTATACTTGCTAAATCACCTGAACCTGTTCTTAGTGAATTATAAATTGCGGTCTCACGTGTATCGTTATCTACTTTTGTAACAGAAGAAATATAAGTGTTTGTGTTTAAATCTATTTTTTGTATCCACACATCTGAGTTAGAAATATCTACATCATTAATTAATTCAACTCTGTTTGAAAGTTTTGTTAGATAACTAAAAACTTCACTCTTTAATTGTCCTGCTTTTGCAGTAACAAAGAAACCTGTTCTATCTGATGCAGGACCTAAGTTATCATTTCTATTTAAGATAGTAAAGTTTTTACCTTGTAATGGTTCGCCTTCAACAATTTTTTCATTTTCAATAACTGTACGCACTGCCTCAAATCTTCTATTAGCACCTGCAATATCTGTACTAAATGCGTATGCTAAAGATTTTGAACTTTGATTTTCATTAACTTCATAAAGATAGTTTTCAATATTACCTACAGTTAACGATGCACTAGGATCCTGTATCTTTGTATTTTCATTGAAAGATGAATTTAATACTGTAATAAATTTTTCATACCAATCTACATCATTAGAGTCGTTCCAGTTAACAACAACACCGGCGAGAGAATTACCTTCGTTGTCTGCAACATCTTCTGTAGTTGATACACTTGTGATTTTCATCATACCACGTGCATTGATAGGTCTTGTTTTAATATAACCTAATGTTTGTGCCATACGTAAAATACTTAAACGGCGTTCTGCGGTGTCTAAGAAATTTTCACGTGTGTTCATGTCATTTCTAAATGCTAGAGAATGACCTAGGTATGCAACAAGGTCTAGAATTGCTATGAATTCAGAACTTGCAATAAAATCATTAAATTTTTCTGGGTATGTTTTTGATATGTAAGCAAGTAGACTTTCACGTATAGTGTCAAAGTCGTATGCTTTTAAGCTAACGTTAGTGAAGGCAGTATAAACCGAACTCCATGTCTCACTAGCAAATAAGTTATCTATTCTGTCTTGACTCATTTTATTCTCTCTGTAGGTCTATTGTTAAAGTCACTGGTTCTTTTTCCGGTAGTAAATCTACCGATATAGACGCCGTTACTGTGTGTTCTGACTCTGATAGATTAATACTTCTTAATGTAACTCTTGGATCGTCATTTACTATCTCTGTCAAATCATCTTCTATAATTTGTTTTATATCAGAGGTCAATGGCTCAAATACTAATTCATGTATAATAGATCCATATGTAGGCATCATTACTCTTTCACCTTTACGTGTCATTATATTGTTCATCAAATCTTCAACAACTAACTCTTTTCCTGTTAGTGTATGATTGATTGCCAACTTATTTTTAGTACTAAAACCTATAAATCTTGCCATTTTTAAATCTCTCTGTATATTAAGAGTATTTATCAACTTATAAACTTCGAACTTTTAACTTGACAATAATATCAAAATCCTCTATACTTTTACTATTATTAAGGAGTATATATAGATTATGCCTAATTTAGTACCTATGGTCATTGACCAAACTGCAAATGGAGAACGTAGTTTTGATATTTTCTCACGTTTGCTCAAAGAAAGAGTCATATTTCTCACAGGTGAAGTAAATGACTATCAATCTGATTTAATTTGTGCCCAATTTTTATTTTTAGAGGCAGAAAATCCTGAAAAAGATATACACTTTTATATCAATTCACCGGGCGGTGCAGTTACGGCTGGCATGGCTATCTATGATACTATGCAATTTATCAAACCAGATGTTTCAACTATGGTCATAGGACAAGCATGTTCTATGGGTTCATTGTTAGCAACTGCTGGTGCTCCTGGTAAAAGATATATGTTGCCAAATGCAAGACATATGATACACCAACCTAGCGGTGGTGCAGGTGGTCAGGCAACGGACATGGAAATTCAAGTTAAAGAAATCATGAAAGTAAAAGAACGTCTAATCAATATCTATGTAAAACATAATTCTAAGAAAAAGAAATATGCAGAATTACATGCCGATATGGAAAGAGATAATTTTATGGATCCTAAAGAATCATTAGACTATGGATTAATTGACGAAATTCTAGAAAAAAGACCCTCATAACTTCCCCTTAAACAATGAAAAGGAATATCATGATGTCCACAAAAGACACCATACGAAACAACTGGCCTCTGGTTGAGGAAAGAATTCGAACACTCTTTAACAAATATCGAACAGAATTTAAAAAAGATGGAATAGAATTTAGTACAAAACAACAAAGCGAGTTAATGAGTGAAATTGCTCAAGCAAGTTTCTTAAATGTTCTTAAAGAGAAAAATATAAATGCAGAAGTCAAAGTAGGTGTAAATGTTGCAGATATTTACATAGAGGGCGTTCCAGTAGAAATCAAAACATGTGGTGCTGAAAAGTGGCAAGGTGGAAGTTTCTCAAAACGACCTGGATTATATCTCTTATTGAGTTGGAAATATCTAGAATCAACTAAGCTATTTTGTGCAATGCAAGATATGGTTGAATCTGATTGGCGTAGTCATATGCTGAATGAAGACAATAAAATGAAGAAAAATGCAACCTATTATGGCACGTGGTATGGAAAAAGAGAGTTAGTAGAAGATAATAGATATGAACTATTAACTGGATGGATTGATATTATTGTAGAAAAGAAGGATGGATCTCCTAGAAAAGTGCCAAATATACACTTAAAATGGGTGTAAAAACTTGACAGAATCGAGAATCATGATATAGTAGTTACATAATCAAGAAAGAGAGGGATTATGACTACATACGCAGATGTTCATCAAGAAGCCAGTTCAAAAGCAACTACGGCTGTTAATACATTTTTTAATAACGTTTTAAAAGGCGAAGACCAATATGCATGTGGTTTTGCTTGGGTTACTGTTTATCCTAAAAATAAAGGTAATACTAAACTAGGTAAAGCTGAAAGGGCTGGACTAGAATCTATTGGTTTTAAGAAAGACTGGACAGGTAAAGGCTGGCAGTTGTGGAATCCTGGAAATTACGCAGGTCAGAATATAGACGCCAAAGAAGAAGGCGCACAAGTTTATGCTAATGTAATGAAGTCATACGGATTTAATGCTTATGCAGGGTCTAGGTTAGACTAAAAAACTTGACAGATTTGGGATCTGTGCTATATTAGAATCATGATGAAGGAGAGAGATATGAGTAAATTTGTTATCGAAACACAAATTCGTGAAAACTACGCATCGCATGATTCTGATTGGGATGGTGTTTCAGAATATTGGAAAAACAAAGGTGGCAACACTTATATTGTTGAGGCAGAAACAGCCGAAGAGGCTAAAACTGTTATTCCTTTAGTTACAGATTCTAACAATGCATTTGAAGAAAACTTTCTTGATTTCTTCCCTTGTGATGATGATTTCGAATCTGAGTTTCAAAAATCTCAAAAAGAATACGATGCCGATGGTTGGGATACTTTGTATCTTGACAAGGTTATTCGTAAAGGTAAAAAGTCAGGTGACTGGTACATGAAACGAGGTTATATCGTAGGTGGGTTTCAAAAAGGAACTCAATACGAACATCTTGTTGGTAAGTTTGTAGGTAACGTAGATAATTTGTCTACAGGTAAATGCGTTCTCAAAATCGAGGGCGATAAACGTACAACTCTTTAATTAGGAGGCACTAATGCAAAAATTTAAATTATATCAAATTCATCTTACTGATGCAGAAGTTGACAAAGTAAATGCTGAAGGACATAATAGTGTTCCTAAGCATCTAACTAAGTTAGATATGTCTTTTGCTAAAAATGATGTAGGTTCTTTGGCTAAAAAGGCAATGGACAATAATTGGTACACTCATGTATCAAACATTACTGCCGATAGTATGGAACAAGTATTTGAAATCGGTAACATTGGTCCAGAAGAAAACATTGAGCGATTGGCTCCTATGTATTCTGTTAGTGTTAGTGACGTAGTTGAAAATGAAGATGGCAAACAATTTGTTTGTGCATCAATTGGTTGGCAAGAGGTAGCATAATGATACGAATTTTTAATAGTGCAGTTTTTGAAGATACTGGTGCGGAACGTCTAATACCTTTAAAAGAAGCCGACATCATAGAACAAAAAATAGATGCAAGTGGTCGTCCTTACATATTCTTTGAGCATAAAGATTATCCACTAGGTGGTTTACGTGCTTGGTATGACGGCAAATATTGGCAATGTGATTTAGATTGAGAGGTGGAATAATGGCTGTTCGTGAAAAATCTGTTAAAGAACTTGTAATAGACCTTGATGGTCCTAACGGAAATGCTTTTTATCTTTTAGGTACGGCTCAACAATTTAGTCGTGACTTAGGATTAGATGGTAATAAAATAATTGAAGAAATGAAGTCTGGAGATTATATAAATCTTCTCAAGACTTTTGAAAACTACTTTGGTAGTTATGTAACTTTAGAAACTAACAATAAACAATATTTGGAGGCTTTGTGAAGAAACAGGAACAATTAAGAAATCCCGTAAGGGTAAAAGTTGATGGTAAAGATGTTACCAGAGACACAAGTGTAGACGATGCATATCGTGTACAAAAATTAATGACTCAAATGAATCCTGAGTCCAAAGTTGAAATTGTAAATGTAGAACCTACAAGAGGTTATACTAAATCAATTTACGAATTCTAAAAACCAGGCACGTAACTCCACATTTTTGCAGTACGTATTTTCATAGCGGCTAGTTCTTCATCGAACTGGCCGTTATTCTTTTTGATATTAGTTTGAATTTCATCTGTAATGTCATACCATTTTTCATTATTGATTAACGAAATGATAGGATGTTTTTCAATTTTATCTACACCTTGTTTATAAAAATAATAACATAGTGCATCAAATTGTGTTTGTGCTAATTCTTTTTCAACAAATCTTTCTAATACATTTCCAATATTTCTAAGTTGTTTGTCTAAAATAAATTTAGCCATTACTTTTGTAATCTTTCTTGTCGAGATATCTATTCTTTGCGATTCTACTGTAACAAAACCAAACTTTATTTCAGTTGGTGTAACATTATAACCATAACCAATTTTGTTATCATCTGTTAATTCAAGTATTGGTTCTTCTGTTTCTATAATTGCATCTTTACTTAATGAAGAAAAAATTAAATCAACTACAGGAAAAGTAGTAAGTCTTATGTGTGATAAGATGTATGTAGGTGTGCCATCTTCTTTATATCCTGTACCTAGATTTGTTCCATAAGGTGTTGTAACATTCAACGGCATTTGAATATAATTTAATAACGAACCTTTTTTCTTATCAAATATCATATTACCATCTCCAAGGCAACATACTTAAGCCTAATAAGTTTAAGAAAAATTCTGCCACAACAACAAATAATAAACCGCCTACTATTTGCCATGCCCACCATTTCCAACCAGTAAGACTATCAGCCCATTTTCTCATTTTTGAATTTCTTGCTTTATCGTAAGCACCTGATTTTTCGCCTATCTTTTCAGCCCAATAATTTGGATCCATCGAGTCTTTTAATCCTTTTAATAATTCTTTCATTGTCATTTTTTAGTCTCCACTGTCATACTACCACCATATGTATCGTGTGAATTTGATGTCCAACTATTTTTAATATTACGTAACAACCACATATAAATTGGTCCAATTATTATTGTTACAATTAAACATATTATTGTAAAAGTTTCAAAAGTCATTATGCTAACCTCACACTTGTTGTTCCAGTAACATCTGAATTCTCTGCAACTTTATATGAACGTGTTAATCTATATGCACCACGTTCAACACTTGCGGCTGAGAAGTGCATTGGATCCCAAGGTCTAGACCAATTACCGCCCCAACCTAATCCATGTCTTGCGGCTATCGAACCTATATTCAATGGTAAATCACAACCAAAGTTTGAGCCTCTACTTCCACTTGGATCCCAACCAGCTGGCGCACTTTGGGCATATCCGTTTGGTGCGTATGCGTTAATATCTATTGCGGCTCCCATTGCATGGAAACTAGGTTTATTGCCACCTCTTGTTGTTCGTTTACAATATCCATGTAATGTTCTAATTTCATAACCTGTTGCTTCCAAATCATTAATGAGACCTTGAAAGTTTTTAACAAATATTTGTGCAACTTGACAACCTACACCATTACTTGCTCTTATAGTTCCTAATCCTTCTCCGTCTGGTAAACCTGGAACATCTTCATTTGAATCTTGTGCTTGATTATCTGCGTTAACTTGTCCTTCTGCACTTGAAGGATCTGTAGCAATCTCATTACCTGCTTTTTGTGAATCAGTTGTTTGTGTTGGTGTCTCACCTGATGAACTTGGCATTGATGCACTTGTTCCTCTTAAGAAAGGCTCATGTGTAGGTATCTTAGGAATAATTGTATCTTCAATCAACCCTGCCTCTAAGTTTTGCATATCTGGTTGTGCAGATAATGGTATGTCAAAAGCGATTGAAGCCATAGGACCATTAAGATGTAAATGACCGTCAGTTGATACAAACATATTTGTTTTTACTTTTGTATGATTTGCTCCACCACTTTCAAAGAACATACTGCCTTTAGTTTTTGCATGTAATTGGTCACCAACATTTAAGTTTGTGTTTTCACCACTACGTATGTTAATTTTTTCTGCGGCTTCTAAATTTATATTTCTATCTGAACGTAAGTTAAAATCTTTTTCAGTACGAATAGACATATTACCTTCAGCATAAACCATTACTTCACCTTTGGCTCCTATTTCTACCCAACCTGATCCAGAACTATTGATTGCATATATAAAATCGTTTGTTCCATCTACAATAACTTGGGCACCAGAACCTGATGTTACTCTTATTTGATTAGGATGAATTACACCATCATCGCCTACAGAACCATCGTCCATAGAAATATAGTTTCCACCTGGTGTACTCCAACCATATACTTTTGAGTGTTGCGTAGTCTGATAGTTTGCATCTCTTCCAGGACTTGCAGTTGTTTGACCTCTTATAGGATCAGAATAAATTCCTTGATTTGCAGTATTGGCATTTTTATTTGTATTTTCTTGTTCTGGTTCTTCTACATTTACTGCTTCTCTTACTGAAACTGGTGCAACTTTTGAAGAAGGAACATCTGTAAATACTCCCTCACCTTGTCCTGTACCATCTGCTTTTGCTTTGCCTGATGCTCCTCCAACTACGTCTGGAACTTCTTGCGAAACTGCAAACCACATGCCTTCATTTAAATCACCATTCTCTGCAAAGAATACTAATATGGTTACTCCAGCGTCTGGTGGGACCGCAAACATTCCATATGAACCTTGTGCATTTGCACCACCAAAAGGAGATGCATATTGAAAGTACATAGGATTATCAGGTTCACCACCTAGTTTAGGAACATAGGCCGCAATTCTTCCTCTACCTTCAGGATCAGGTTTGCCTCCTACAGTAATTGCTTTATATATACCACTATTGATATTCTTTAAAATAGGATTTTCTTGATGTTTCCTATTTTCAATAATACTTGAGGCGTAACTATTTCCAACACTAGATTTCATCAAATATCCTTTTTATTTGTTTAATCAAATTATTAATTGTATCTGTTCCCCAATGTCCACAATCTAATTTGTCTGTTATGGTTCCAATAGTTTCAGTCATTTGTATAACTTTGCATTTTCTAGTTGATATATCCATATCTTGTAGATATTTATTAATACATTTTTTATCTTCTGAATGTTGATAATCAAGCCAAGATTGGTTCTCTACAAATATTATATTCCACTTCATGGCTTTTGTAATCCAGTCTATTCTTCTTAAGTTAATCTCTAAATTTTTTATAAATGAATTTGTATATGAAGTTTGATGTTCAATCATAGCAAGCCATGTATTTGATAATGGTTTCGCTATTCTATTTCTTGTTTTACTATCTTCTGGAGTAATCAATTCATTAGGAGTTACTTGAGGCATTATATCATAACCTCTTAAATAATGTGAATTCATTGGAGCGTATATAGAATTATGAGGTGATACGTTATTAGGATGTTCACTATCCATATAATATTCATGTCTATACATAGATGATAAACCAATTATAATAGTTTTTGTTTTATTGGAAAGTTCATCATTTGTCCATTGTTCTAATCTTGTGACTATTCTTCCATTACTGGATCCTGGTTTACTAAGATTTAAAAATGTAATCTTTGGATATATGTTTCTTAGTTTATGTGTAACTTCATGTTGTTTTGGTACTCCAGAACAAAACATAAAACTGTCACCAAACACTGGAACAATTTCTTTGCACGTATCAATAGTATTAACATTGCTTCTTGTTGGGTATATACTTTCCCAACATTCAGGTTCTACACTAAATCTTTTGTCAATAGGATAAGGTATTATATCACCTATTCTTCTTTCGTGCCATTTTAAATCTGATAATGTTGAAAATTCATTAGTAATCATTATTGTGGTCCGTCTGCTTGTTCTTGTACTCTTTCTTGTGCAACTACTATAAAGTCATTTTTGCCTACTCTTGTTCGTAAAACACTTTCTGAATCATTTCTATCAGTTGAAGACATTCTAACATTTGATGTTTCTACATTTGGAAAGTTATCACTTGATGCAACTTTGTTTTTCAATGTTGCACTATTTAATTGATATCTTTCTATATCATTTGCACCTTTACTTGTATCAACTAATCCAAAATGCGTACTAGGATCTTGTATAGTTATTGTATTTCCATTTTCGTCTTGGTAACTTATAGGATCTAAATTTGAATAATCTAATACTTGTTCTGTACCATACTCATCGTTAATTGTTATTTTTGGTTTATTGTTTGCTTGTTCTATTATCTGATTGTAAACTGAACTAGCACCTTTATATTCAGCAACTTGGGCATTAGTTAATTGTGCATCACCATCTTGTTGATAGTTTTGTATACCGTCTTGTGTAACAACATCAACACGATTATTATCACCTATTTTTACAGGAATATTTCCTATATCAGGATCAGTAACTTTTACTGCTTCTTCTATTGGTGTATGAACTAATTCTCCGTTTGCATCTTTTGAAGTTACAATACCAGTAACTGGATCTTGGTCTATTTCTTGTAGTTTTGCTCTATTGTCTGCAATAGATTGTTCTAATTCTGCTTTCTTTTCTTCATCTTCACGCCTTCCTTTTTTAGTCCAATACCAACTATCTAAATCTTCATTAGTTTCTTTTAATTCTGCCTCATCTTTTTCAATTTGTGTTTTTAGTTTATCAGCCTCAATAGCATTTCTGATTTCACCACGTGTTCCTGTTGTTGCACCGGTTTCTATATCATTAATTGTGCCT
>CEOW01014673.1_pt1 | contig 15145 bp, 13 predicted proteins | sample 530621 | NCBI WGS metagenome assembly CEOW01 (sample SAMEA2620734, study PRJEB7988) | marine metagenome | isolation source: saline water (ENVO:00002010), including | reverse complement strand
GAGAAATATTGGTCTTGGACCGATTGCGCTGGGGATCCAGAAAACGTGATTAGCAAAGATGAGATGCTGGACAATATTATGGTGTACTGGATTAACCAAACAGCTGCTTCCTCCGGGCGATTGTATTGGCATAGTTTCGGAAGAGGACCTCAACCCACGCAGATCCATGTGCCGATGGGTGGCACCGTATTTCCAAAAGAGATATTTAGAACCAGCAAAAGGTTTGCGGAGAAAATGTATACCAATATCGTGCATTGGTCAGTCCAAGAAAAAGGGGGACATTTTGCGGCCTTCGAGCAGCCAGAGATCTACATCGATGAAGTCAGAGAGTGTTTCAATAAAATGGACTGATGTTTCAGGGCTCTAGTGGCTCCCCTTCTATCGTAATTCGGTGCATCAGACGTGTCTCCCCTGGATAATCATTGACAGCCAAATGCCAGGTGGCCCGATTATCCCAAAAAGCTAAAGCTCCTTTTGACCACTGGAATCTATATGTGTGCTCGGGACGAGAAATGTGCTCGTAAAGAAAGGCCAGAAGGGAATTAGACTCCTTCTCCGTCCAACCAACAAACCGAGTGGTGAAACCTGGGTTGACATACAAAGTCTCTCGTCCAGAGAGTGGATGTTTAATAACAACGGGGTGCTCTGCATCTTGTAACGCTTTGTCCGCGTTGCCAAAAAGATCTGCCATATCGTCCGGGATCGCGGCAGACTTTCCAAAAACGTGCCTGGAAGAGTGTACAGCACGAAGCGAGCGCAAGGTGCTTTTCATTCCCTCAGATAGTGTATCGAAAGCCGCAGCACAGCCTGCAAAAAGGGTATCTCCTCCTACCTTTGGCAACTCCTTTGCGTACAGCATCGATCCTAGCGCTGGTATCTGATCGTAGGAATGATCGGTATGCCAGTTTCCTCCTATATTGTATTGTTGATGGGGTTCTTTCCTGACTTCGGCAATACTTGGATAACCTTCAACCGGCGTGAAAAATCTATTGACGTTTATTGGCCCCCATTTTTTCGCAAAATCTAAATGAGCCTCTGGAGAGAGCTCCTGATCTCTAAAAAACAACAGACCATTTTCCGCGAAGAGTGCCTTAAGGTTTTCCAGATCTTCATCTGAGATCATATTCAGGTCAATGCCATCAACTTCGGCACCGACCGCTCCAATTGGAGTGCATTGAATCATTGTAAAACCCTTCTAACAAAACGAGCGTTATTCTAGATAGATCTCCTTGGCTTCGGTACAAAAAAGATCATGAGTCCTGACAAAATGTTTAGCGCCGCGACGGCGAAGAAAGCTTCGTGGTAGCCGCCTGTAAAATCTCGATAATAGGAGACGAGCCAGGGAATTGGAGCACCCAAAGCTAACGAGAACGGCATGGCAGCGCCTCTTATTGAGCCAATATATCGTCGACCAAAGAACGATGCCCATATCACCTCCTGCATCGGCAGCATTCCGCCCCAACCCAAACCAAGGAAGACATATCCGATATAAACAAGTAATAGATCCTCAGAGCGCGCGGCAAAAACTATTAACGCGAGCGAAAAACCCGTTGCCGAAGCTGACAAGGCAGCAAGTGGCTTAGCGGGATGTTTATCAATGAGTATTCCCCACAAAGGTTTTGACAACATCGCTGGCACAGATGCGATGGCGATCGCCCAAGCTCCAATTCCCCGACCAAAACCACTATCAGCTAAATAATCCTCGCTGAGAAGGAGTACAACTACGATATTGACCGCGAAACATCCAAACGCCAAAACCAAACCATAGAACGAAAATGTCCGTATAGCCTCGCTTCGTGAATATGAATTAAGAAATTCTGATTGGGCAGCGTCGACACTACGCGAACCCTCGGAATTAGGCTCTTTACCATCCGGCAATAACCCAAAATCTTCTGGCGCTTTACGCATCATCATCGCGACGGGATATAGCAATATGCCCGCAGATAAGCCCAACAAAACCCAAGACAACCGCCAACCGAGTAAATCTATGAGATAAGTGATTGGCGGTGTAATCGCTATTCCGCCAAACGAGACGCCCATAGCTGCGATCGCCACGGCCCGCCCTCTCTTTTCAAAAAACCATTTCGACAGCGTTGCATTCACGACCAAATTGCCAACCATAGCGCAACCGATCGTCACGACAATTCCATTTAGGGCCCACCACATCCAAAGCGATGTCACAAATGTGTGCGCACAAAGGCTCACTACTAAAATAGTAGTCCCGACCAACATAATTGGTCTCGCTCCAATTTGGTCAACCTTAGCCCCAATCAAGATACCTACAAAGGCCATCACAATCTGACTGATAGAGCGCGTTAGCGAAAAATCGGATCTTGCCCAGCTAAGCTCTTCAAGCATGGGGTTCATGAAAGCACCCAGCACGTAACTATAGATCCCTACAGCAACAAATTGCGCCACAAATGCCGCACCTACTAACCGATTGCCATAGAAAGATTCTGTTTTCAAACTGAATTAACCCTAAAAAAAAGCCCGGCAAGGACCTCCTGCCGGGCTCAAATTGCCAAAAGGCGTCTCTCTCAAGAGCTAAGCAGTCAGCGCCGCTATCACCTCTTCAACAACAGCATCCGCTTTTTCAGACATCTGCTGATCATTCGCATCCTGAATAGGATGCTGCACGAAGACTCGCTTCGCGCCATTCATACCAAGGGCGTCAGCCTGGGTTTGTGCTGCTACTTCAAACTCATTTGACGCTATGGATACCGCCGGCATTCCTTGGATCTCAAACCATACCGTGTCATGCAAACTGCACGTGGTACAGGAGCCTCAGTCCGCGAGACCCTCGACAACAAAATTATTGTTTTCGAGAATCTCCGCCCGCAGTGCATCGGGAGCAGGCTTCGAGAAAGTAGGTTTCATGTAGCGGTTAATCTCTACTCCGGGCAATCTTTGTTCAAAGGCTTCTTGCAAGCGGTCAAGCAACACATTGCCTCTCGGCTTTGATATATCCAAGAACGCTACTTTCCCCGTCAGCGTTTTCGGTCTCTCAGAGATATGGCGTTCCACAGGAACCGCCTCATTCGTAGGATCCAAAATCATTAAATTCATAAATTCTCCTCAAACACTTCTCCACTTTAATTTAAGCCCGCTGGAACCTCAAACTTCTTCTATTTTGCGAGAGACTGGTTTAGATCCTCGCGGTCCTGTGAGCCATCCATCGAAACGCGCTGTAAATTTGCCAGCCTTTGCCCCAGCTACAACGATGTGAATATTGTTCTCATCAGCAAACTTCGACACCTCCTCTTGAAGAAGTTCTTTTGGAATCCGCTCCATGATTTCCGGCTTCATGCCTACCCCGGATGGTCCAGAAACAGCCAGCTCGGAACGCTTGCGTTTAGTAACCTCCTGTATTTTTCGACGTATGTCAGATTTCTGATAGTCGTCTCGCGAAAAAGTCATCGCATGTTCTGGGGAGACCACCAAAAGACAGTCAGTAACACCATAAGCTTTTTCGGACAATATGTTTTGGGTTGCAAGCGCAATTGAACCAGCAAGAGGTTCGCCAGTAAGTGACATCTCATCGGCTGTTAATACTGGCCCCCCATGCATCGCAAAGGCGGTAACGACCGAATCTCCTTTTTGAAAGCCTCTTTCAACGTGTAGGGGTTCCCAATTCGACTCTTCCTCCCATTCGGCAAAACACATCGTAAATTTCATGGGATTTCCAAGAGTCGAACGCTCCGTTCCACCAGGTTTAGCGCCTCCAATATTCCGAATAATCAGTCTTAAAGCGCGACCAATGGTCGCATTCGCTCTGTTTCCTTGACCAAGCGCACCGATCCCGCTGTTCATTCCAACTCTATCTCGGATTGGTCCGTTAACCACGAGGACTGGACTTGCACCCATAGTTGTCGCCATAACTCCATGGATATTAAAATCATCAGTCACAACAGCCTCAACGGCCGCCATGACGATCGGCATGTATTCCGGTTTACAGCCAGCTAAAACACAGTTAATAGCGACCTTCTCAACCGTTACTTCGCCCATGTTGGGAGGCATTTGAGCTATGACATCTTGAGAATCTCTTTTTGTTCCCGACAACATTCTCAAGACCCGTTCCGGAGTGGGAGGAATGACCGGCAAGCCATCAGAAAAACCTTGATCGAACATGAATTCGAACTCATCGTCCATGGATCCAATCGCAATCTTTCTAGCCCTTATCGGACTATCCTCCGCTTCTGCACGCAATTTTTCCGCATGTATAGGATCAACAGACAGCGACCCGCAGCCTGGCCTCCAATCAGGCAGTGCCTCCCAGTCTACGTCGGGTTCAATTAAGCCATTATCAGCGATCAGCTCTCTCACTAGATTGCGCCACTCCTCCTTCACAAAACCCTCAAGGGAGCTTTCAATCTTCCCTTGCGAATCAGCGATGAAGAGAGTGGGCACGGTCTCAACATCCGCGCTGAAAGAAACCTTCAACTGACTATCGTCTAGTATCGAGAAACTAGGAGAAAACTCCTCCTCAAGTATTTTGTTGCCTTCTAAGGTCTGCCCTAAAATAAAAAAATCGATCTGGCTGGCCATCGCAACTGCCATCGAATCAATAACCGGCATAACCTCCCGACAAGTAGGGCAATCTTCTTTTACAAAGCAAATAATTGATCGTCCGTCCGCCGGAAATTCAAAACTCTTGCCATCCGAGTCATCCAAACTAAAGCTTGATAATTTCACTGTCCCCATTTTGTTTAAATCCCCCATTGACGACGCCCCCCACTATAACGAGTATTAGTCGCTATTAGGCAGAAAAAAGAGCACCGAAAATGAGTGAAGCAGTTTCTTCGAACCAAAATTTTCGCGACGAAGTGAGAGAGTGGCTTTTATCAAATTGCCCCGATGGAGCCAAAGGTCCAGGACAACTCGCGATAGGCAGCTCAAAAATCGCTTTAGAAAAAGACGTCCAACTCTGGCTCGAGCGCTGTGCCGAAAAAGGCTTCACTGCGCCAACATGGCCAGTTGAATACGGAGGGGGCGGCCTGTCTCCAGATGCCGCAAAAGTGCTTTTTGAGGAGATGGGAAAGATCGGTGCCAGAGCTCCATTGACGGGTATGGGTATGACCATGATAGGCCCAACATTGTTGGAGTACGGAACAGAGGATCAGAAACAAGAGCACATCCCTAAAATTGTCAGAGGTGAAGTGCAATGGTGCCAAGGCTATTCTGAACCCAACGCAGGATCAGATCTAGCAGCTCTCATGACGCGGGCAGAGGATAGGGGTGATCACTACCTTCTCAACGGTCAAAAGATCTGGACTTCGGGAGCGGCAACTGCGGATTGGATGTTCGCGTTAGTGAGAACAGATCCCGAGGCACCCAAGCATGAAGGCATTAGCTTCGTTCTGCTCTCGATGGACCAGCCTGGAGTTAGCGTCAAACCGATTCGCCTGATTTCCGGCTCATCACCTTTCTGTGAAACTTTTTTCGATAACGCAGTCGCATACAAACACAATCTGATTGGGGAACTCAATAAAGGTTGGACAGTCGGGAAACGGTTACTGCAATTTGAAAGATCCGGTATCGGAGGGTTACGAGGAGGTGCAAGGCCCGCGCAAACAGGCTCTTCATTAGCAGATCTCGCGAAGACGTATTTGGGGACAAACGAGAGTGGTGCGATCGATGATACGGACGTGCGCGAAAAAGTGATCGATATGAACATGAACCGATTGGCCTTCCGACTAACGGCACAACGAGCCAATGAAGAAAATAAATCGGGAACGCCTGGGGCGTCTACTTCAATTTTTAAACTTTTTGGAGCTGCCCTGCAGCAAGACGGAGCAGAATTAAAAAGGGAAATAATGGGCTTCAAGGGTCTCGGCGCAACCGATGGTGAGGGTTTTTCGACCGAGGAGTTAACAGCAACCGAAGAGTGGTTACATACTAAAGCAACGACGATTTACGGCGGGAGCAACGAGATTCAAGCTAACATTATTTCCAAACGCGTCTTAGGGCTTCCAGACTGAAGAGCACATAAAAGCTAGATAATCAGGCCTCATCAAGAGAGCAGCGCTCAAACAATCGGTGGAAAGGGAGATGTCCCTCCGAGGATACACGAACACCCTAGAGCATGATGAACAATTAAACAGTCACCTCTGGTTCGTCTCCGAAGGTTGCACCTCAATGAAATCTGCATCGTATTCTTCATCGGCTGGAGGGTTTAGTAGCGTGATGTCGACATCATCACAAAGAAGGTTCGCGCTACTCGACAACTGTCTATGGAGAGCACTATAGCTGTTGTTAAGCTCGCGAAATTTTTCAGCCGTGGTGGTGAATTCTTCCGCGACCTGCTTCCTGTAATCTTTAATCTCTTTTTCTTTTTCTCTTAAAAGTCCCTCCACCTCTCTCAGCTTGGAATGACCGACCAATCCCGTTCTACACAAAAAGTATCCCAAAAACACTCCGACTAAAAAAAGTCCACTTAAAATAAGAAACGAGACGAAATCATCCAATATTTCAGCTCTCCAAGAGCAAAGGTTCTCCTGATTCTAGTATAGAACCTAGGATGATGGGAGAAAGAAGAAAAACGATGCAACTGAAGAATAAACCTGACAGAATTCGCGACCTCTCGAGGACTATAAAAACCGTTGGTGAACTCTGAATCTAAAAGTTTTATTGCGTTAATTCGCCCCGTCGCGATACTGGGTTGGCCAATGGTCCTGACCCAGCTTTTTATTATGGCTACGGGCTTCGTTGATACTGCCATGGCGGGACACTACAGCACCACTGATTTGGCTGGCGTTTCCTTGGCAAGCAGTATTATGTGGCCAATCTTTTTTCTGCTAACAGGAATTACCACTGCCCTTCAGCCAATCACTTCCCAGCTCAGAGGTGCGAATCGTCTTGGAGAGGTCGGACACCAATTGAGGCAGGGCCTGTGGATCTGCCTCGCTACCAGCACCATTATGACAATATTATTGGTGAACTCGGAATCCCTGCTCAGCCTAGGATCCATCGACGAACAGACTGCTTTCATAGCCTCCGAGTATCTCAAAGCAGCGGCTTGGGGGGTCCCACCAGTTGTACTCTACATCTGTTTCCGTCAAGTATCCGAGGGCTTGGGGCATACGATTCCTCCAATGCTAATTGCAGGAGGCATGCTGCCGGTGAATGCACTTTTAAATTACGCCTTTATCTACGGAAAGTTTGGGTTGCCCGAGATGGGCGGGATTGGTTGTGGATACGCAACCGCCATTCACTTTTGGCTCGAATTATTACTTATGCTCGTTGTGATTCGTCGCCCATTTTTCATGGCGACAAACCTCTATTCAGCTTTTGAGTGGCCAGATATCAAAACGATCAGCGCAATAGCGAGGCTAGGTACGCCTATCGCACTGACTATTTTTTTGGAGATGGCGGTATTTGCTGTTGTCGCTTTTTTAGTGGCGAATATTGGGGTTACCGAGATGGCGGCGCACTCCATTGCTGGGAATCTAAACTGGATGACCTATGTGATTCCAATGGCCATTGGGAGTGCAGCTAGCATTCGGATAGGCTTCTTAGTAGGGGAGCAGGATTTTAGGGGGGCACAACAGACGGCCTATGCGGTTTTCAAGTTTTCTATAATTTATGCAATTGTTGTCAGCGCACTGTTAATCGGCTTTCGATACCAATTGGTGAGCCTCTATACCACTGATGAGGCCGTCATCGGAATTGCGGTGGTGTTACTTCTATTTATTGCACTCTATCAGCTTGCCGATGACACTCAGGCGGTCATCGTCAGCTCTCTCCGAGGCTATAAAGACACAAAAGTACCCATGATTATCAGCATGCTTAGCTACTGGTTCCTGGGATTACCCTTAGGTCATTCACTCGCATCCGGTCTTTTTGGATTCCCCGAACTGGGCGTTTTCGGTTACTGGATCGGTCTCTCTGTTGGTCTCGCCGTTGTTGCAGTTTTCGCAGGCCTTCGATTACGCAGGATAAGCGGGGATTGGCACAGGGTGAGAAAACTAAGCGGATTATCAGCGACGTGAGGCGTTAATTTGTTTCTCTAAATCGGTTATAGACCACAAACTTGATGAGACAATGACGGGAACATTCTGTTTGCTAGTTCGCATCTGGATACTTCGTCTAAAATCGGATCTCGCTCTAGTTCGTCAACAATCGCCTGAAAGTTGACCAAATTGCCAGACATTCTGATACCACCAGCATTCACTTCATCGAATAAAATCTGTCTATCACCATTTTCAGCATTAGTCCAAGGTCTCCAGAGCGTTTGCTCCCGATCACGGCCTGTGGACGGGTCGCCAGAATAGGCGAATTCTGCCCAATAACTCATCATGCTGTCGGATAAACTCCTTGCCGCAGACGAATCGGCTAGAACCAGCGCCGTCTCAAGTAAACCTAAATTCCCGAATACGAAAGGCAACTCCAGTGCATGGGCGCCCCCCAGCAAATCCTCAAGATTTATAGTCAAAAAATTCCGCAAGTTCCCCCAATCAAATTGATAGGCGAAAATCTTTTCCTCTTGCGACTCAAAGAGCACCGAGGCAACTTCATCAACACCAATTGCCTTCCAGAAGAGAGAACCGTATTTCACGGATTGAAAATAATCCTCCATATTCTTGGTCATCACGGGCACATTGAAAAAACGATGTGTGTACCATGGATCCATTAACGTAAATAGCTTTGTCTCGTTCTTATTACTCCCAAGCATAATTGGCGTGGGGTTGAATTGCGTCGGGTCGGAGAGAACCTCGAAAATATCAGTGTTCTCTGGCAATACGTACCCATCGGCTAGGAGATTGGGAGGCATATCATCCATTCCGCTCCAAAGGATAAAGGGTTTCCCCGGTCCGGATCTGGGCTCCCCTTGTTCCGCTAGATCCCGATCTCCACCCAGAGTGCCAAAAACAAGCGAAAGCTCGGCTCCCCGAAGATATTCACTGATTTCTGCCGAACTCATGGCGTTTTGTATCTGTTCTGCCTCATCTGAGTTGGCGGCCCTGCCGTCAAGCTGAAGGATTCGATTCATTTCTTCTCTTGAGCTTCTCGGCAAACCTCCATCTTCTCTATATTCCTGCGCTTCACCCATGTCCGTTAGTTTAAGACCGCCACTTTGGACGATAGCCTTGTGGTAGAGACCACTAGCGAGAGGAGAAACCACCATCGACATTACATTCCAACCACCCGCCGACTCACCAAAAATAGTCACGTTATCTGGGTCGCCACCAAAAGAGCGTATATTCTTCTGCACCCACTTGAGCCCAGCAATAATATCCAAGGTTCCGTAATTCCCCGAATTATCTTCCTCAGCAAAGGCTTTTGATTCTGTTTCTCTCAATGCAGGATGAGAAAACCAACCCAGAGGACCCAATCTGTAATTGATTGAGACAAGAACGACTTCATGCTCAGAAGCGAAACGCTGACCATCATATAGCCCGCCTTGATCTGCACTGCCTATTACGTTTCCACCTCCGTGGATGAAAAACATGACTGGTTTCGACGAACCTTCAGATTGGGAGCTCCAGATATTTAAAAATAAACAATCCTCACTCCCTGAGAGCCCTAGCGCTCCTTGCGGACAGGCTTCCCCAAACTGAGTGACGTTCTTTGGTTCTGACCAACTCACTGGCTCTCTCGGCGCACGCCATCGAAGATCGTTCACAGGAGGTTGAGCATATGGAATTCCCAACCATACGTTGACATCATTTTTAGAGAAGCCTAGGACGGGGCCTGTGTGAGTTTCTCTCAGCGTACTCTGAGCAGTCTCAGGAAGGTCTTGCTCGCTGTCGAATCTGCTCAGATACCAGAAAACTGTGAGACCCAGCATCAGCAAGATGCCCAAGCAGCCTATCAGCACTTTCTTCATCGAGCGCCTCCGTTATTTCTTAAGCAACGTTTACGGTAACAGCCTCTAGCTTTCTTTTTAATTCTTCGAGTTCTTCCTTCAGTTCTTGCGGAACATGCTCGCCAAACGAGGCATAATAATCCTCAATCAAAGGCAGTTCAGCCATCCAACCGTCCGCGTCTACACGCAACAGCGATGCTATCGCGTCCTCGGAAAGCCCAAGTTGATCTAGATTTAGACCGTCCAAAGTGGGTAGTAACCCTATAGGCGTCTCAACCGCATCCACAGCGCCATCACATCTTTTGAATATCCACTCTAATACTCTGGAGTTTTCACCGAATCCTGGCCAGATAAAGCCACCCTGTTCGTTCTTTCTGAACCAATTCACGTAGAAGATTTTGGGAAGCCTGGCTCCATCACGTTTCCCCATATCAATCCAGTGTTGCCAATAATCAGCCATGTTGTAACCACAAAAAGGCAGCATAGCCATGGGATCTCTTCTCAATTCTCCGATGGTGCCACTTGCTGCCGCGGTTTTTTCGGAGGAAACAATAGAACCAAAGAATGTGCCTTGATTCCAGGAAGTCGCTTCATTAACTAGCGGAACTACAGTTGCCCGACGACCACCAAACAATATCGCACTGATTGGAACACCTTTTAGCTCCTCCCACTCATCAGCTATAGCGGGACATTGGGCGGCTGAAACCGTAAATCGGGCATTCGGATGAGCCGCAGGCGCGTCAGAGCTGGGCGTCCAGTTTTGACCTCGCCAATCGATAAGCTGATCTGGCGCCTCATTCGTCATTCCCTCCCACCAAACGTCCCCATCCATGGTTTCTGCAACATTCGTAAAAATGCAATTCTCATTTAAGGCCAACATCGCATTAGGATTTGTGCTCATACCCGTTCCTGGGGCAACGCCAAAAAAACCAGCCTCTGGATTAATGGCGTACAGCTGTCCATCGTCTCCAAATTTCATCCAACAAATATCATCTCCGACTGTTTCAACCGTGTAGCCGGGAATAGTGGGCACCAACATGGCCAGGTTTGTCTTACCGCAAGCACTTGGGAACGCTCCCGCAACATATTTAGTGACCCCTTCAGAATTCGTCAGTTTTAGAATGAGCATATGTTCAGCCATCCAACCCTCATCTCGGGCCATTATTGAGGCTATTCTCAACGCGAAGCACTTCTTCCCTAGTAACGCATTGCCTCCGTAACCGGAGCCGAAGCTCCAAATCTCTCTGGAGGAAGGAAAATGGGAAATATATAAATTATCTGGATTACACGGCCACGGCACGTCTACGATACCATCGGTAATAGGAAATCCGACAGAGTGGACACAGGGCACAAATTGCCCCTCTGGACCCAACTCATCTAGAACGGATTTTCCCACTCGAGTCATGATATGCATGCTTGCAACTACGTAGGGCGAATCCGATATTTCCACCCCTATATGTGCTATCGGAGAGCCAACAGGACCCATGCTGAAGGGGATAACAAACATCGTTCGGCCCCGCATACAGCCATGAAAAAGAGACCTCAGCTTCCCCCTCATCTCCTTGGGGTCTGCCCAGTTGTTCGTTGGGCCAGCCTGCTCTTCGGTCTCGCTGCAGATAAAAGTTCTACTTTCGACTCTGGCAACGTCCGCTGGATCGGATCTGACGAGATAGCTATTAGGTCGCAGGTCTTCATTGAGTTTTTTCGCTACACCAGCGTTCTCGAGAAGCCCCATCATCTCCTGAAATTCTTTTGGACTACCGTCGCAAATTCTAATTGCGTCTGGTTGACAAAGTTCCTTTATCTCCTTGATCCAGAGATCTAGTCCTTCATTCTGGGTCATTTATACCTTCCAATCATCTCAACCCCACTGTGAACTCTCTACCTTGGTTTATTTGAGTTCACCGTTGGTCAACATCGCTTCACTTCTCGGCAACAAGTCTAACAATCAGTGATGTAGTAATAAACAGAATATGAGTGCATTAACATATTCTTAGAGATCACCTTACCGAGATAATCCGCAGTCGTATGGAGATATAATAGTTTAACTAACGCAAGTAGACAGAACCGGAAATGGTAGAATGATTTAAAGGGAAAAAGACAAAAGGATTAACGAGAGGTTAACTTGCTAGAGATCATCAACGCACAGTTGAGACCGAATGGAGAAGCCTTTGACCATCGATTCTTCGACGGAGGGATTAACGTAATCCTAGGTAGCAATGATTCTGGCAAAACCAACCTATGTCGTTTTTTGACCGGCCTCTCCTCGACGGCCTCAGGAGAAGTCCTAATCGACGGCGAGAGTTATTCAAAAATATCAAAGAGGAGGCCCGTTTCTTTAGTTGTCCAGGACTTTGTAAATTATCCTTTATGGACAGTTGAAGAAAATATTAATTCCCCTCTCAGAGCCCAAGGTGACTTAAAAAAGAAACAAATATCCGCTCGAACATACGAACTTGGAGAATTGCTGGGCTTGACGGATTATCTCAAAAAATACCCCGCTGAATTATCTGGGGGGCAGCAACAGCGCGTAGCGCTGGGAAGAGCTCTGGCAAAAAATGCGAGAATAATGATTCTCGACGAACCATTCGTGAACCTCGACTATAAGCTCAGAGAAAGCTTAAGAACAGAGCTCAAGAGTTTAGCTTCGAACCTAGATACAACAATTATCTACAGCACGATGGACCCAAAAGAGGCCCTTGCTATTGCTGATGATGTACTTTTAATTCATGACTACTCATTCATTCAAAGCGGAATCCCTTTAGAGGTTTATTCACGTCCAGTTTCTATCTTGGCTGCAGACTTGATGAGTGACCCTCGGGTAAACGTCTTTCGTTCTCAGAAAACATTGATTGAACCCAGTCAAATCTTAGCTGTGAGACCAGAGCACTTGCGGCCTGCAGAAAGCTTGAACAAATCCGCATCGCTCATCTTTGAACTGAAGATAGAACACTTTGAAAATGTAGGTGGCGAGACATTTGTACAGGGCATGGCCGACGGAAGCGAATGGGTTATGAAAACCGATGAGAAAATACCTCTTAAAATCGGTAATAGTATCGAGGTGGGCGTTCCGAGGACTGAGATCCTCAAATTCGGCTCGCAATAAAATGGCAAAAATTTCATTTAACGATATTTCTTTTACGTACGAGGGTTCCGAGGCGGAAACGATCAAGGGCTTCCAGCTTGCAATCGAAGACGGGGAAATTCTCTCCCTACTTGGAAAATCTGGATCAGGAAAAACAACTTTATTAAAAATAATGGCAGGGCTTTTAAGCCCACAAAAAGGCCGATTATGCTTCGACAATGAAGACGTAACACAACTAACGGCGAAAAAAAGAGATATTGCACAAGTCTTTCAGTTCCCGGTCCTTTATGACTCGATGAATGTCGAAGACAATGTGAAATTTCCACTGAGAATTAAAAAGCTTCCGGAGATAGAGGTTCTAAAGAGGTTCGAAAGAGTTTGTTCTCTCCTTGAGTTAGATCCAATTCTAAAATCTAAGAGTAAGGATTTATCCCTATATCAGCGACAAATAGTTTCAATAGCTCGAGCTTTTGTCAGGCCCAATCTGAAAGCCGTTTTTTTAGATGAGCCACTTACGGCGCTGTCACCGAAATTAAAATGGCAACTAAGAAAAAAGATCAAAACGTTACAAAGGGAGGACCGCGTTACGATGGTTTTTGTAACACACGATCAGACTGAGGCGCTGTCCTTCGCCGACAGAGTAGGGATTATCGACGCGGGTACTCTAGTCCAGCTGGATGAACCCAAGACAATTTACGAGAGACCATTGACCACTTTTGTAGGAGATTTCATTGGAAACCCGGGTATGAATTTCCTACCAGTTGAAGCGTTCTTCTCGAAGCACGACTCACGCAAAAAGGCTAGCAAGGTCGGTTTCAGAGCAGAATGGGCTGAGTTGGCAGAGGTCGGTGAAGGAGGTCTATCAGGAAAAGTAGTCGGTTTTGAAGCCGATCGAACTCGGGATCACCAACCATATGGAACGACATATATCCACTCAAATTTCGGTCAAATGCGAGTTAGAGGGGCCTATCAGAGATTGGTTGGAAAGACCGTTAGCGTCAGGCTGACTAGCCACCTCTTCTTTGATTCCAATGATACTTTGATCAACGAAGATGGATAACCGAGTCAAAGATAATCGAGCTTGGCTCGGCGTCCTACCGGTGCTGTTGATCGTCGCCTTCAGTGGAATCATCCCGCTCATGACTGTTGTGAACTACTCGTTTCAGGACATACTGGATTTTAACAACAGATTCTTTGTTGGTTTTCAGTGGTACTCTCAAACGCTTAACGATCCGCGTTTCATAGAAGCATTTGGAAGACAGTTACTTTTTACCGGTAGCGTATTGGTGATTGAAATACCTCTGGGAATCATGATCGCGAAAGGCATGCCTAGGCAAGGCAAAAAAGCGACAGCGATCCTCCTCTTTCTTGCAGTTCCTCTGCTCATTCCCTCGAACGTGGTGGGAACAATTTGGCAACTCTTTGCGAGGCCTGATATTGGACTAATGGGGGTTTCATTGAATTATCTCGGGTGGAGCTTCAATTACACGGCAAGCGCAAGCCAAGCATGGTTCACTCTGCTTGCCATGGATGTCTGGCATTGGACGTCTTTGGTGGCACTACTGAGTTACTCCGGGCTGCGCTCAATTCCAGATCCGTACTATCAAGCCGCTCAGTTAGATGGGGCTTCTCAATGGCAGACATTTAGATGGGTAGAGCTTCCCAAATTGAAATCTGTCCTGATCATCGCAACCTTATTAAGGTTAATGGACAGCTTCATGATCTATACGGAACCATTGGTACTAACGGGTGGCGGCCCAGGGAGCTCAACGACATTCTTAAGTCAACACCTCGCAACCATGGCTGTTGGCCAGTTTGACTTGGGCCCGGCCGCTGCTTTTTCAGTGATCTATTTCTTATTCATACTTTTATTCTGCTGGTTTTTTTACACCATGGTGATGAGTGAGAGTGATTAATTCAACAAACGATCGATCCAGCAAGGTCGCACAAACAATACTTGCTATTTACTGCGTTTACTTGGCGCTCCCTTTGTACTGGCTGCTAGCTATATCAGTTCAACAAAACGCAGACATTACCGGAGCGTTTTCGATCTTTCCTCAAGATCCAAGCCTTAAGAATTTCATGGAACTATGGATGAATCCGGTTTGGAGCAGAAGTTTCGTCAATTCGTTGACCTATGTTGTGATCAACACCTTACTCTCAATCTCACTGGCCCTTCCTGCGGCTTACGCTTTCTCTAGATATCAGTTTCTTGGAGACCGGCAACTGTTCTTCTGGTTACTAACAAACAGGAT
>CEOW01031899.1_pt1 | contig 15244 bp, 10 predicted proteins | sample 530621 | NCBI WGS metagenome assembly CEOW01 (sample SAMEA2620734, study PRJEB7988) | marine metagenome | isolation source: saline water (ENVO:00002010), including | reverse complement strand
CCAAATGCTTTGCCAAATGTAAATCAACTTGTAGTACAAAAGAATCAGACGATAAAGGATCTTTCTCCTACTCAATATCTAAATCTCGAGGATACCGCGTTGTCATTTGTAAAACAAAAGAAAGACGCTATTCTTGGCGGCACTAACTTAGAAATAGGCACAGGTAAACTTGGAGTATCACTTGGCAAAGTCGCAAGACTCGATAATGTCGCAAAAACAGCGTATGCAGAAGGACAGGCATTTAAACTCGATAAACTTAAGGCTGGTAAAATCTTAAATACTGTAAAAGGAATATTTGAATGAGTGATGAGATATTTGAGACCGTAGAAGAACAGGTACAATCAGAACCATCGAAAGCTTTTGTTGATCAAACTGGTCAGTTTCCTAAATCAGAGTATATTAATGTGGCGTCAACAAATCTTGCGGCTCGAGGTTTGAAGACTAACGAGCTTTTAATTGGTGGCGCCCCTGCAGACATGAATCTTGATTTGATAGATTTACCACAAAGCGAATACCCATTAAATCAGGTACGCGAAACGCTTACTGGCCATGTCACAGAAATGGACGATACGCCTGGTCGCGAAAGGTTATTATTTAAACATCGCACCGGGGCTGGTATCGATATGCGGCCTGACGGTACTGTGATAATCAATTCAAAGTATAACACAATTGAAATTACTGGTAACGACCAAAAGATTATTGTCAAAGGTGACGGAGATATACAATATCAAGGCAACCTTAAACTTCGCGTATCAGGAGATATGGATGTCGAAGTTGGCGGTAATTACAACTTAAAAGTACATGGTGATAAAAGAGAAGAAATTCGCGGAAACTATCAACAAAAAGTAATTGAAAATCACGAAACATCAATTATTGGTAATCAATCTTCATTCTTAAAAGGCACAAGCACTGATACAATTCTTGGAGACTACAATATTATTACAAAAGGAACTGTAACAACTCGTGTTGAGAAAGACTATAATCTTTTCGTTGATGATGAAACTATGATTACGTCAAAGGATGAGTTATCGATATCAACTAAGAATGCAAATATTTCAGCTGTAGACATGGTGCTACAGTCAACCACTGGCATGATTGGTGGCGATACTGTGTTTCACTATGGTAAGAACTATTACGGAACATCTGCAACATTTACTGCGGGTGTCACAGCTCCAACATTTACAGGCGATTTAACTGGTAAAGCAGATGACGCTAATCAAGCGGATTTTGCAACATCTGCTGGTCAAGCACCGCTTGGAGCTGCATTAAGTCCAGGATCTAATACACATGTTGCGACAAATACAGATGTGCGCACATCGTTTCCTGCACCAGGCCCTGACGCGAGTTGGCTAAATGAGTATCTTACACAAAGCGCATATGGTTATCGTTTTGTTAAGATAGATGTCGGTGATGTAATTAAAGATGAGATAGATCAGTCAACAAATACAGGTGGAGTTTCAAGAGTAAAACTTACGACGAGAGAGGTGAGATCAAAACTTCGAGATCCGAATACGGCAACAAACTCACAGTTCATTGGTCGTATGCAGTCAGAAGGAGTATTGTCTGCTAACTTTGCTGATCGTAAACCTACTGGCTTTACAATCGGTAGAATTGCAAATACAGACGGAACAGCAAGAAGATATAAACCTGAAAGAGTATATGATGGTTACGATCCTACACAAAAGTTAAAAGTCACAAACAACAGTAATAAAGTTGTTACAATTACACCTGACCAATTATACAATCCAGAACTTCAGTTAGTCGATCAAGGTGTAATTGATGCAAAGACACAGCTTGCACCAAGCGTAAGACTTGGTACTTTCTTAGGTGGTCACGGTGAAGCAGTGACAATGAATCATATTACTGACGAAACTGAGCGCGTTCGCATTGCAAAAAACCTGTATCTACACGCTAAATTTATGAAGTCAGCTCAAGCATTTCTTGATAAAAACAATCGACATAACATAAATGTTGTTGAAGGATTTTATAAACCTGGGCCAAATGAAACACTTGTCATTGATAGTTTAAATGATCAAATGTCAAAAGGCAGGGCTGTAGTGTATGAAGTCATTGATAGAAATGGACAAGTAAGTTTGAGAGAAACATTTAGACTTGCAGAATATATTAAAGATTTCTATCAATTTGAAAAAATGGTTTTAGATTACGATACATACGATCCAAGTGAAGCACTAAATGTTCAAATCATTTTAGTAATGCCTGAGGTTTCACCGCAATGGACAGTTAGTTTTGATAATAAAATTGAAACAAGGTATAATAACCATGTACAAACAAACGGCGAGCTCGTAGAAATACTATAAATACTCTAAAGGAATTTTAAATGGTAGCAAAAGCATTTTCTACAGAAGACGGAGATCTTTCTTCATCCATAATAAGCTCGCGAGCTCGAGACTATTTAGATGTAGATCTTACATTTAATCCACGGCCGTCGGGCGACGTATTTAAAAAACAAGACGCGGCCGCAGTAAAACAGGCTGTAAAAAATTTGCTACTTACAAGTTTGAATGAAAAACCGTTTCAACCAAACTTTGGTGCAAATTTAAATGATGCGCTTTTTTCATTAGACACAGAATACGATCCAGAATACATACAAGACTTGATCTATGATGCAATCACAAACTATGAGCCGAGAGCAAGAGTGCTTTCAATTGATCTGAATGTACAACCTGATTACAACTCATTGGATGCAACTGTTAATTTTCAAGTAGTTAATACCGCAGAAATTGTGGCACTAGACGTTTCATTAGCGAGGCTTAGATAAATGGCAACTACAATAAAATCCTCAGATCTTGACTTTCAAGCTCTTAAACTGAGTCTTAAAAATTTTTTAAAGGCAGATACGCAATTTGCTGATTACGATTTTGAAGCGTCAGGACTAAATAACATACTTGATGTGCTGGCATATAACACGCACGTTAACGGTTTGACTGCAAACTTTGCTCTTAACGAGTCATTCTTAAACACTTCACAACTTAGATCTTCTGTAGTGTCTCACGCTGAAACTTTAGGCTATGAGGTTAGATCTCGAGTTGCAGCAAAGGCTCTTTTAAATCTTTCTGTAAATCTTGCTGGAGTTTCTGGTCGACCCGCTCAATTACAATTACCTGAGGGAAGACAATTTACAACATCAGTCGATGGCGTGTCGTATACATTTAGAACACTTGAAACCTATTTCGCGAAAGACAATGGATCCGGTGTATACAACTTTTTAACCACAGAAGGTTCTGATGAAATACCCGTTCATGAGGGTGAAGAGAAAACAAAAACATTTATTTCAGGTGAAACAGAAGAGCGACAAGTTTTTGTAATACCTGATGAAACTATTGATACAAAAACAGCATCAGTGCTTGTATTTGATACTGTTTCGTCCACGCAATTTATTCAGTACACTCCTCTTGCAGAAGCAAGTACAATTGATAAAGACACTACAGTATTTACAATTAGAGAAGCACCAAACGGTTTTTACGAATTAAATTTTGGTGATGGAATTTCTTTTGGTAAAAAGCCAGACCCTGGTAACAAAATAGTTGTCACATACCTTTCAACAAAAGGACCTACTGCTAATTTAGCGGATACTTTTACCGCAACTTCAGATTTAACAGTGCAAGGTATCAATTACACGATAACAGCCGTCACAGCTTCTGAAGCAACTGGAGGTTCTTTTAAACAGTCTATTGAAAGTGTAAGACAGCTTGCTCCACTTGCTTTTGCATCACAACAAAGAATGGTCACGTCGGCAGATTACAAGGCAATTATTTTAAGTAACTTTAGTGATGTGACTGATGTCGCTGTTTGGTCAGGTGATCAAAACGTTCCTATTGATTACGGCAAAGTTTATATTTCTTTAAACTTTCCAGCTGGAACCACTGATGCGCTTAAAACAACTACTCAAAACAATATTGTAACAAATTTTACAGACACATTAGGTGTTATATCAATTGATACAGAATTTGTAGATCCTTTGGACGTATTTTTAGAACTTGCGGTTAATTTTAATTTTGATCCTTCTTTGACTGGATTTACTTTGGCAGCTACAGAAAGTCAAATTTACAATTATATAAGAGGGTACTTCACTAGAAATCTTAACACATTTAACAAAATATTTAGAAGGTCAAATTTACTTACAGAAATTGACGCGCTTGATCCAGCAATCTTATCAAGTAAATGTGATGTCAGAATACAAATGAGATTTAGTCCTTCTATTGGAGTTAATAATACTACAACGCTCTCTTTTCCTCAGAAATTAGCGTCTCCAGACGATGATGTTGCTGTGGTAGAATCTTCAATCTTTACATTTGAAAATGCAGTGTGTCAAATTAAAAATAAACTTGAAAGTACAACTTTGCAAATTATAGATGTTGACGGTGTTGTGAGACTTGATAATGTCGGTGAGTACGATCAAGAAAAAGGTGAGGTAAAAATTATAGGATTCAATCCTCAGGCCTTCATTGGTGGAAGCACATTTATCAAAGTGTCAACTACGCCTCAAAATCAAAGTGTTGTCAGGCCTCTTCGAAACTATATACTAAGATTTGACACAAGTCGATCTTCAACAACAGCTGAAATTGATAGACAACAAACAGGATTAAGAGTAACCTAATGGCTCATACTGGTTTTGATCAGACTCTTCGTGAATTTGGTCGTATTAATACAAATGTAAGAAAAAGTTTGGTAGATGAAGTTTTACCTGAACATTTTCGTGAAGACTATCCAAACCTAATTACTTTCCTTGACGCGTATTACGAGCACCTTGATTCCGCTGATAATTTTGGCGGTATTATTCACGAACTTCAAACAATAAGAGATATTGAAGATACGAAACTCGAATATCTCGATTATATGTTTGATGAGATTGCTCTTGGTGTTTCACAAAGCACGTTTACTTTCCCACGTGAAGCAATTCGTAACTTTGGTAATTTCTTTAGGGTTAAAGGTTCTGAATATTCTGTTAATGGATTTTTTAGAGCTTTTTTTAACGAAGATATTGAAATCATTTATCCAAAGGATAGACTTTTTTATGTTGGAAAAACTACAATAGGTCAAGAAGAAGCAGCAAGACTTCAAGACGGAGCTTTAAATCAAATCTTCTCCGTTCTTCTTCGCACACCGATACCGCTGCTTGAGTGGGAAGAATTATATAGAACTTTTGTACATCCAGCTGGTTTCTATCTTGGTGCAGATGTTGTAATTGAAGGTTTACCGAAAGTAGACATAACAACAACTGATGCAGTCTTTGATAAGAATGCAAATAACAAACTTCTCTTTAGCTCAGCCAATTTTGATATGACAGCGCAAGGTGAAGCTGTTGGTATGCTATTTGGATTTACTGAATACGCGCCTTCTTATGATGGCCGAGATAGTGATGCACCAAATCTTAATGCACTTCAGTACTATCTTCATGGGTATGTCGACAGTAATGCAGGCGTATACGTAGGAGATACATTGACTTATGCACTAAGAGATCGCTACAGCTTGTATCGCAATCTAAATGATTTCCAAACCCTTACTATTGACACATTAATTAAATACTACGATCCAGTATATGAATGGGCAGGGTTCTATCAATCATTTGATGATTTTGCTGATTCAGCTAATGCATCAGCTATTAGGTTCTCATCAACATTAGATGATTATAGTGCAGCAGTTTACTTTAGAAAGTGATATAAATAGATAAAAGAATTTATAGGTACAGAACATGGCAAAACAAACTATTGACATAGGCTCAGCCGCTAATGACGGCACCGGTGATGATCTTCGAACCGGCGCCACCAAAATAAATCAGAATTTTGATGAACTGTATACAGACGTAGCGACTTTACAGGCCACAACCGGAAGCTCGATCACGGGTATTACGTTTGACAGCGGCCGAATTGTATTTGAAGGCGCGACCGCTGACAGTTTTGAAACAACATTTAGAGCCGTTGATCCTACAAAAGATAATCTTATTGGTCTACCTGATAGTTCTGGCACCGTAGCTCTTACTGCAGATATTACAAGCATAGTAGATTCAGCTTATATTGCTCGATTGACAGGAACAGCATTTGATTCAGGCAGCACTAAAATATTAATTGATGAACACGCTCTTGATTCTGGAAGAGCGATAAGACTTATTGATTCTACATATGTTCAACTTCGTCAGATAGATTATTTAGATTCAGCAAATGTAATTCATCTTATTGATTCAGATTACGTAAATGCACGAGCAACAAATTCTGGTCTTTCTCTTGGTACGGACTATATTGATTCAGGCCTTGCGATTGTACTGATTGACGAAAATGCTCTTGATTCTGGTCGTGCTATCTCATTAATTGACAGTAGTCATGTAAGACTTAGAGCTGATTCTGACTACGTAAAAGATATTATTGATTCAGCTCACGTAATTGGAAAAGCAGCTGAAATAGATTTAAGAACATATACTGTCGCGACCGCCCCAACAGGTAAACATGGTAAAATGATATTTGTAGATGACGGTGCGTCAGGTAACCCATGCCTTGCAGTTTTTGATAGCGACGCAGGCTTTTATAAGCGCATTGCACTTGGCGCTCAGATAAGTACATAAGGATTAGAAAATGCCAGCGATTGTTACAGATACTCTTAAAAGACAGATTGCTCGAGACTTCTTTGATCAGTTCCAAAACAATACCGCAAATTATTACGTAGGTGTAGGTCGTTCTGAGCAATGGGATTCAAATGAACTTGTACCAACTCCAGATAATAATCCTGAGACACAGGTAGATTTTCGAGATGGTTTGCAAGCAATAAAAAGAATGCAAGGATCTTCACTAGTTGTACCTCGAAATAACTGGTCAAATGGTCGAATATATTCTCAATATGATGATCGCACAGCAGGATATCCTACAAATCCATACTATGTAAAAAATGAAAACAATCAGGTATATGTATGCCTTGAAACCGGTCGTAATTCTCAAGGTGTTGCGGTACCATCAACAGTAGAACCAACAAGTTCAAACGATCATTCGTTCCGTTTATCAGATGGATATGTCTGGAAGTTTTTATACACTATTTCCGCAAGTGATGCGGAAGACTTTATGTCTTCTAACTTTATGCCTGTAAAAAAACAAGGCGCAACAGATTCTAATTCAACAGGTATAGAATTACGTCAAAGATCCGTACAGGAAAACGCCACACAAAACGAAGTGCTGTCTGTAGTAATTGTGAGTGGTGGTACAGGTTATACATCAATACCAACTGTAACAATTACATCACCTACAGGAACAGGCGCAACGGCAACGGCTGCCATTGATTCTAATACAGGTACAGTTTCACGTATTCAGATGGATGCTGATAGTTCAACAATCGCACATGGCAGCAATTATACAACAGCGACAGTGACAATATCAGGAGGTGGAGGTACAGGAGCATCAGCACGGGCCGTTTTACCTTTTACTGATTCAGGAGTTGGCGCTGATCCACGTATTGATTTAAAGTCGGCTTCAGTTATGTTCCAATGTAAAATTGAAGGAACTGATAGCAACTTTATTACTGGGCAAGATTTTAGGCAGGTTGGATTAATCAAAAATCCTCTTAAATCTTCTGATGCTACTTTATTTACTGGCACGACAGGTAATGCCCTTGATAAAATGACACTATCTTCAACAGTGGCTTCATTTACAGCTGATAAGATTCTTGAAGGTCAAACATCATTGGCTCAAGCATACATAGATCACATTGATTCAAATGAAATTTACTATCATCAGACAGACGCAACTGGCTTTGTTCCTTTTCAAGACGGAGAAGTTGTAGATGAAGTTAATGGAACAGGACAAGGCGTTATTGATTCCTCTCTCATTGCAGCAGAAGTTGATAACCAGTCTGGAGATCTGCTATACATAGATAACAGAGCACCAGTATCAAGAACTGCAACACAGTCTGAAGACATTAAAATAATTATCCAATTCTAAGGATTGACAAATGGCAACTACTTTTACAGATACCCTCTTTTCGACCAAGTATAAGGATGACTTTGCCGATAGCGATGGCTATTATCGCATACTGTTTAACAGTGGGCGCGCCTTACAGGCTCGTGAACTTACACAGATGCAAACGATCATCAATAAACAAGTTGAAAGATTCGGTAATAATATTTTTAAAGAAGGAGCCGTTGTAAAACCTGGTGGTTTGGCAATCAACACTAATTATGAATTTGTAAAACTTGATATTACATCAACTTCATTTACAGCGACAGTCGGTGATATTCTAACAGGTGGTACTTCAGGTGTAAAAGCAGAAGTACTTGAAGTCGTAGCCGCGACTGGAAGCGACCCTGCAACATTTTTTATAAGATACGTAAACACAACAACTGTTACAAGCGCTGCTGTAACTCCAAGATTTTCTCCTGGAGAAAGTTTAGGTTCTGGAAGAGTTGTGCAAATAGTAAATACTGACGCTAACCCGGCTGTAGGTCGTGGAACTCGAGTAACAGTTGGTGAGAGTATATATTTTGTCAAAGGATTTTTTGTATACACTGAACAACAAACTGCTATTATTTCAAAATATTCAGACGTTCCTGACAAGGAAGTTGGATTTAAAGTAATACAACAAGTATTTAGCACTGATGATGATGCAAGTCTTTTTGATAATCAAGGTGCTGTGCCAAATCAAACAGCGCCTGGAGCAGACAGATATTATATCAAACTTTCACTTACGACACAAGATCAAGTTACTTCTTCAGAAAATTTTATAAACGTTGCGACTGTTCGTAAAGGTGCGATATTCAAAGCTGTTGAAGCGGCTCAAAATTTACAGTACCATATACCACGAGATGTTGTCGCAACAAGAATTAAAGAAAACTCAGGTGATTATCTTGTCAAGCCATTTAGACTTGAATTTGGACTTGACTCTGAAGATACACATCTTCTCGCAAAGGTAAGTGACGGAATTGGAGTTGTAAACGGTTATCGTTCAGCAAGATTTGCTCCGACTAATATTCGAATAGAAAAACCTACACGAACTATTACAAATACTGGCGAATTTACAGCCATTGATTATGGTGCGTATGTAGACGTTTTGAATGACTCAGCAGTAGGTGGACCAGATATTTCTACATTTGCTAAACAACAGTTAAGATCTGGTAAAGGCATGAGTGGCGATCATATTGGTAACGCTCGTGTAAGAGCGGTGCATGAAAACGGAGCTGATTTAAGGTATCACTTGTTTGATATTCGTATGCATTCAGGTAAAAATTTTAGAGATGTAAAATCTATAGGTACAGACACAGATAACTTTTTTAATCCGATTCAAGGAGGATTTAACACAACACTTGAAGAACCTTATGATAATCTTTTGTTATTTCCATTGCCACGCAAAAGACCTAAAACTGTAACAGGTGAACAAATCGAAGTTCAAATTATGAGAAGTGGCACTACTTCTGGCACTGGCACATTCCCTATTACAATACCTTCCAATTTTACTCTTGACAACGCTGGTGATTGGATATTTATTACAGACGCTGCAAATGGCGGTAGATTATCTAACTCAGGACTTGGAGGATTGACAATCGGTTCTTCGTCAACAACGGTATCTGGTTTACCAATAAGCGCTCCAATTAAATGCTATGTCTATGGTTCAACCACAACTCCAGCCACAAGATCAAAAACAATTGAAGAAGTTACTGTGACAAGAACAGTGCAAACGGATTCAGACGGGTTACAGTTTATTAATCTAGGAAAAGCTGACATTATTGACGTCAAAAGAATAACTCAAAATGATTCTAACGGTGCTGACCTTTCTTCAAGATTCAATCTAGATAATGGCCAGCGAGATGCATTTTACGGACCAGGTAAACTTGTAGTTGATAGTAGTTTAAACTCAGCACCTGGTGGTAATGTTTTTGTAAGGTTTAGGCACTATGACCACGGTGAAGGAGAATTCTTTAGTGTAAGTTCTTATACAGGAAATACCGATTATAAAAATATACCGCAGTATACAACTTCTAGAGGTCAGAGTCTGCAACTCTTTAATCAATTAGATTTTAGGCCTACGGCTGACAGTCTTGGTAATTACACAGAGGCAAGTATTGCTTTCTTGCCTCAACCTACAGATCTTGTAACATCTGATAATGAATATTATTTAAGCAGATCTTACAGACTAGTTTTAGATCAAGAAGGATTGATTAAAATTGTTAATGGTAATGACGGATTTGATCCACCTGTACCAGCAAAAATATCTAAAACTCTTCCACTTTATAACTTTGTGCTTCGTGGCAACACTCTTCACGATTCAGATTTAACAATGCAAAAGCTTGATCATCGCAGATATACGATGAAAGATATTGATAGACTTGAAAAGCGACTTACAAGCTTAGAAGAATTGACATCACTAAATATGCTTGAACTTGCTACCGATAATTTTGAAGTGCTTGATTCTGCAGGCTTAAATAGAGTTAAATCTGGATTCTTTGTTGATAACTTTACAACTCACGCATTTTCAGAAGTAACTGGAAATGGATATAGAGCTTCAATTAATGCTTCTGAAGGATTATTAAGGCCTTTATGTCATACAGACAATGTTCGCCTTCGCTTTGATTCTGATACAGCCGATGGCATTGTGCGTAAAGGAGACAATCTATATCTTGAGCACACTGAAGAAGTATGGATTGATAATCCATTTGCCACAAAAGCTGTCAAAATCAATCCATTTGATACGTCAGTCTATACCGGTAATATGACTCTTTCACCTGCATCAGATGAATGGAGAGATAAAGAGATTGGAACACGTACTATTTTTGATCTAGGCACTGAACTAGATACAGATCTTGCTAAACACTGGGATGAATGGGCATGGAACTGGGGCGGTAAAGAACTTGAAGATTTAAAAGTAGGTGACGCAACAGATACATATGACCACTCTTCTGGTTATATCACAAGAAAAACGGTAAACAAAGTGATTTCATCTTCCATAGTTGAAGAGGTTATAGAAGAACGAGTATTACAAAGCGCAATCCTACCGTTTATAAGATCAAGAATTGTAGGTATAAAAGTACAAGGTTTAAGACCAAATACAAATGTATTTTTGTTTATGAATAATAAGTCAATGGCAAACTTTGTAAGAGAAATCGCGGACATTACAGCGTTTGCCGCTACTACCACAGATTTCGGAAACACACTTAAAAATCAAACATCACATAAAGATGGAACCACAGCCTTAACGACTGATATATCAGGAGCTGTTAACATTTCTTTCCAAGTTCCACATGAAGGTTCAAATAAATTTAGATGCGGAACGCATGAAATAAAAATTATGGATGTTACTAAAGGTGATAGAGAAGATAAAGCAGGAAGCATTGCTCGAGCTATCTACACGGCAACTGGATTTTTAGATACAGTTCATCAAGATATAGAGTCAACTCGAGTACTTGAAATTGAAGGTAGCACATCAGTTGTAGATAATACACCTACATACAGAAGATCCAGTGAAGGCTCAGACGATAACCATAGAGTTGGAGGTGGTGTAAAGATAGCCGACTCTCACCTTCACGGACCGGGCGGCAATACTTGGAGTAGTCGGTATGACAATATGCCAGATTTAGGATCGACCAATGTTGTATCTAATAGTCACACCAATAGCTTTTCAGGAAGCTTCGGCTCCAAGTGGTCAGACACAAGACTTAAAACTGACATTGAGTTTAGTCACTTCTTTGAGGATCTCCAATTGTATACATTTGCTTATGTCTGGGATAACACTAAAAAATATCTGGGTGTTATGGCACAAGATATTTTACAAACAAAATATGCTGATGCTGTGACTAAAGAAAACGGATACTACACAGTTGATTACTCAAAACTTCCAGTTGATATAAAGGAAATATAAAATGTCTGTTAACAGTTTAGGATATGTAAGCGGTAAAAATCCACTTGCTCAATCGTTTTTTGTACCAGAAGCAAGTGGTTTATTTCTTACTAAAATAGGTTTATATTTTAAGTCTACGTTTACAGCAACAGCTAACTCACAATTACCAGTATCTTTACATCTAAGACCCATGAGAGACGGTGTACCTGTTGATACTCAAATTGTACCTGGTTCAGTTGTTTATAAAGCGTACAACGAAGTAAACACTTCAAACGATGCAACAGCTGAAACTCAATTTGTTTTTGACGAACCAATTTATCTATCACCGTTTACTGATTATGCTTTTTGTGTATACGCTGAATCTCCTGAATATGAAATATGGATATCACAAATTGACGAAACAATTATTGGATCCGCATCAGCAACTGTTAATCGCAACCCTTCGATAGGAAGCTTATTTTATTCTCAAAATGGAGCGACTTTTACAGCTGAACAAACCCAGGACCTAAAATTTAAATTGTATAGAGCAAAGTTTACAACAGGAGTTCGTAAATCAGCTAACATCTCTAATGCAAAATTACCTAGAGAGCTTTTAACAAATAATCCTATAAAAACAGTTACTGGTAGTAGTGATGTTTCTATATTTTTTCCAAATCACGGACTGCAAGTCAATAATACCGTTTCGCTGACTGGAGCTACGGCTACAGGCGGATATTCCGCCGACTCATTAAATAAAGATCACACAATAACAGGTGTTGATGCAATTTCATACAAATTTGCCATGAATAGTAATGCTGATTCAAATGCAGTAGGTGGAGGCTCTTTAGTTCAATCTACTAAAAACATTCCATACTCAGTTCTGTATACAAATATGTCTATGATAAACCCAACCGAGACAGCGGCAAATTTTGGTATCAGAACCACTAAAGGCAAATCTTTTGCTGGTCCTAGTACAACCCTTTATGACAAAGAAACTCAGTTTACACCTATAGAATTAAATAAAACACTATACTCAGATGAAGCTCATATTGTCGCTGCTGATTCAATTGCTAATACTGAAATTGCTGTAGGAGCGAAATCTTTAGAACTCGTTGCATCATTTTTGACTGAAAACGATTTTGTATCTCCAATGATTGATCTGCAAAGATGTTCAATGACTTTGATTGATAATGTAATTGATAAACAAGCCGCTACTCCTACAGCAGGATTTAACGTGCCTCTTACTTTTGTCAATGAAACAAATGCAAGAGATGGCACAGCGGCTGCAAAACATATAACTAAACCAATTACCTTAGAAAGCTCAGCTGTAGGTTTGAAAATTTGCATAACAGCTCACCGGCCGAAAGAAGCTGATTTTGAGGTATATGTAAGAACGACACAAGCTGGTGGTGAAGATATAAGAAGTAAGAGCTATAAACTTGTTGATAAAGAACAGCTTATTTCTTCTGATGAAGATCCTAAAAGATACAGACAATATAATTATTTGTTAGGTGGTCCAGGCGGTAACTTCCCTGCGTTTACACAGTTTCAAATTAAAATTGTAATGACATCGACAAACTCTGCAAAAGTACCAATATTAAAGGATTTAAGAGCAATAGCATTGAGTGCATAATGAAACATCAAAAAGTTGAAGGTAGAGAAGACATTGTTAGAGATAAAATAACTGGTGCTATACTCTACACAAAAAGTGAAGAACAAGTTCAAGCCATAAGGGCAAGAAAGAAAGCTCAGAAACAGAAAGAAAAAGATGTCGATCAACTAAAAGAAGATGTCTCTGAGCTCAAGGGAATGATGAAGTTGATCTTAGAGAAATTAGATGCCTCGTAAAATATTAGTCAGCACCAGCAATACAGTTGCTGTATGGGTACAAAAAACCAATACGATGTCAGATTACATGGGTGATCTGAACGATTTGTCATCTGTGTTTGACTCTGATTTAGGTAATGCTTTATTTCCAGATCAAGATTCTAATTTTGTTTCATCACTAAATCATTTAGGCTGGATTGGGCCAACTATCGATGCTGCTTTATTAGGTATTGATTCTCCACCAGGCTCTCGTCACACAGCACAAAGCCCTATAAAAATAACCGCAAGAATAGTTGCAGACTCCGCTAATTTTGAAAAGATTACATTAAGTAAGCTTGAGAATACTGACGCTGCAATGTTAGTGTTTGATGATGCTAGTTTCTTCGGAGATTCTAATCCTGTCAATGGTGGTTTACATTTTGATTTTAATTCCGACAGCGCGCGTTTTGGATATATTACAGTTAATGACAGCAATAACTTAGATGTTCTTCCTAGTAATAGCATACAAATTGGAAACATATTTATCGGCGGTACAGGTAAAATATCACGGTTATTCTCTGATGATAGTTCTACAATCAAATTTATTAATGCGAGGATTATTACAACACCAGATACACAAACTTTTGATAGTGTACTTGTTACAAATCGCATACACATAGATAATTTCTTTAGTCAAGCAGGCGGCGACAGTGGTGTTCATATAGACAGCGCTTACATTGACACTCTCAATTTGCCTGACTGGGATGCATCAGCTTTAGGCAATGATTCAGCTCGTATAAGAACAATTAGTGCAGATCAAGGTTCTTTCAACAAGGTTCAAGTCAATCATATATTTGACGCTGATAGTGTTAGTATAAATAGACTTATTATGGATGATACAATAATCGATAGCATACAGCCGTTTCTTTTTGGTGATTCGCTTGGCACGTCAATCTTTGCTGCGTATGCATTACAGGAGTCAGGTTAATGCCTAGAAAAGTAGTAGTTGATCTCGTCGACGCTGTCGGCACATTTATGTCAAAGACAAATCTGATGTCCGATTATATAGGAGATCTTGATGATCTTAATCCTAACTTTGCAGCTAATTTTCATGATTCAAGTATTGTAAGCGCTTTAAACCTACTAAGCGAACAGTTTGACAGTATTTCAACTGCTATCTTTGGAGGTGGCAGTACAGATCTTCGCGTATCAAATTTTGTAGGTGATTCAGCTACATTTACAACTTTACGTGTTGGTCAACTTATGGCTGACAGTGCAGATATTGACAGTGCGTCAATTCAAAATCTTGCTGTTGGCGGAATCAGTGTAGATAGCGCAAGATTTAGAAATAATTTTGCAATTGACAGTATTGGTATATACGATGGCGGTACTCTTACAATTGACAGTGCTACACTTACAAATGTTGCAATTACAAGTTTAACACTTGACAGCGCAAGAGTAAACAGGCTTACGGCAAACACCGCGACAATTACAAAAGCAACTATTGATAGTGCAACAATTACTGATTTAAATGTTAGTAATCTTGAAGTTGACAGCGCGCATTTTAACGTATTATCTGCTGACAGCGGATTTATGAACGATCTTGTAGTTGACAGTGCTAATGTTAACAATT
>CEOW01269303.1_pt1 | contig 15626 bp, 11 predicted proteins | sample 530621 | NCBI WGS metagenome assembly CEOW01 (sample SAMEA2620734, study PRJEB7988) | marine metagenome | isolation source: saline water (ENVO:00002010), including | reverse complement strand
GACTATTCATCAAAAATGCTAGATATTGCTATACAAAAAGCTGAAAAATCTAATATAAAAAATTTTACTTTCATTCAAGGGGATGCAGAAGCACTACCTTTTGATGATAATACTTTTGATATAATTACTATCTCTTATGGTTTTAGAAATTTAGGGAATTTTGAAAATGCATTAAATGAATTTTATAGAGTTTTAAAGCCTAATGGTACACTTGGAATTTTAGAATTTTCTCAATCTAAGTCAAAAATATTCTCATTTATGTTCAATTTATATTTTAATTATATACTTCCCTTTTTAGGAAAACTTATTTCTGGATCTAATGCATACCAATATTTACCTGAATCAGTTACAAAATTTGCTACAAGAGATGAATTGATAAATTTAATGAAAAATTCTAAATTTATAAACTGTTCCATGGAAGATATTACTTTTGGTGTTACATCAATATTTATTGGCAAAAAAAATATTGAATAATAAAACTACATTTTTAGCCCAAGCTGGTTTAATAATCACTACCATGATATGGGGCTTTACATTTACAATTGTAAAAGAATCTCTTTCTTCGTGTCCACCATTTGCATTTTCAGCTTATAGATTTGGTATAGCTGCATTAGGTTGTATATTTTTTCTCAATTTTAAAAATTTATATTTCACAAAAAAGGAAATTTATGGAGGAATTACATGTGGATTATTATTATATCTGGGCTACACGTTCCAAAATTTTGGATTAATGTATACAACTCCAACTAAATCCGCATTCATTACTGGAACATCTATAATAATGGTTCCTCTGATTCTTGTATTTATGAAAATTAATAATATATCATTTAAAATCTGGTTTGCTTGTATTTTAGCTACATTAGGGATGTTTTTTTTATTAAATCCAAGGGGTGAAGGTCTCCAATTTGGTGATATTTTAACTTTTGGGTGTGCTTTAGGCTTTGCTGTCCATTTAATTGTACAAGGTAAATATACTAGAGAATGTAGAACAATGTATTTATTTTTACCACAACTAATTACAGTTTCAATACTATCATTTATATCCAATTCATTATTTGAAAGTCATGAAATAATATGGACTAATCAACTTTATATAAGCTTAACTATCACAGGGATTTTTGCTACACTCTTTGGAATTGGGATAATGGTTTGGGCGCAAAAAATAATTAGTCCATCAAAAACAGCTATCATTTTTAGTACAGAGCCTTTATTTGCAGCTATTTTTGCAATGATTGTCATAGGTGAAGTTATGTCAATTACAGAATGGTTTGGAGGCTTATTAATAGTATGTGGGGTACTTTACAGTGAACTAGGTTAAAAGCAATTAAAGTGAAGAATATTTTTTTTTAAAGAAAATAAAATAACGAATAACAATACTACCACGATAAAAATATTTCATCATTTTAAAATCATTAATTTTTCTTAACTTAGAATTTTGTATAATTCTTTTTATCATTATTTTGGGATGAAAAAAAATCCAAAATAAACTTTTTACTATTGCAAAACTATGTTTGAAACGTCCTAAAAATAATTCATAAAAAACAGAAATTAATTCTAAAATTAGCTTTGGTATAATTAATAACATAAAAAAATAAAAAGAAAAATTTGACATTAATAAAATACTATTTCTATGATTTAAATATGTTTTTAAAGACGAACCATAATTCAATGTTTGAGCTCCTTTATGGTAAACAACCGAATCAGGTGTAAAACCTACATCAAAACCCAAAAGATGACATTTCCAATGATAATCTATTTCTTCCATGTGTGCAAAAAACATTTTATCAAAACCTTTTACTTTTTTGAATATAGATTTTCTTGTAATGAATGCGGTTCCAGAGGCCCAGAAAATTTTTTTAGTATGATCATATTGACCATAATCTTTTTCTATAGTGTTAAAAATTCTTCCTCTAGTGAATGGATAACAAAAAATATCTAACTCTCCACCACATCCCCCTGCATAATCAAAACTATCTTTATTGGTATAATTTTTTATTTTGGGTTGTACAGAAGAAAAATTGGAATTTTTTTCAATTGTATTAACTAAATATCTAATCCAATTTTCATCATGAGTTGTATCATTATTTAAAAAAATTAAATATTCACCCTCAGCAATATCTGCTCCTTTATTACAGCCCTCAGCATAGCCATAATTCTTTTCACATTCAAGAAGTTTAATATCATCATATTTACTTTTTAAAATTTTTACACTATTGTCTGTAGATGCATTATCTACAACTATAATTTGTATTTTTTCTTTTGAAGATTTTTTTAAAGAATCTATACACTCTAAAATGGTATCTACACCATTATAATGAGGGATTATAACAGAAACTAAATAATTATCTATGATATGTCCTTTAAAATATTTAAATACTCAAGAGCTTGTGGGTCATTAGGATTTTTTGAAATCCAATTCTCAAGTAAATTAACTGCTTTATCTAATTGGTTAGATTGTGAATATGCTTGAACAAGCGCTAAAACTATTTCAAACTGATTTGGATAATCTATATTTAAATCTTTATAGATTTCTATTGCTTTATCAAAATCTTGTAAATCTTGCATAAATAATTGTCCAATATAATATTTATCTTCTAAACTCGTACTTGCTTTAGATAAAATTTCATTCAATACTTCTGTATATTTAAAACTATCCCCGGCTTCTTTATACATTCTACCAACTTGAATTTCTAGTTCTGTATTTCGCATAGGTAAGATTTTTGAAGGAAAATATTGTTCCATCAAATTAAGTAAATTTAAAGTTTCTTTATTTTTGTTAATTCGTTCTGAATATATCGTTTCTATGCCTAGTTGCAAGAATGAAGATCTGTAGTTTTGTATTAAACGATGAATATTATCATTAAAATAGATTTTATCATTATTAAGATTTCTATATCTGTATACCCCATTACCAGATTCAATATATTTAGTATATTGATTACCATCATAGATAATATTATTATAATTATTGGTTTCTGTTATATTTTGTATCATTTTAGAATGATTTAATTTTTCATCACCAACTTTGTTGGATTTCAATTTAAAGACTAATCCTTCCATTTGGAGATAATCGTCTAAACCTAATCTATTTTCTGGTGAAACTGTTACAGCAAAATAAATTGGCCTTTGTATGGGCAAATCATTAATTAATTGCATTATCATAAAATCTTGTACTCTTAAAAAAGAACCATGTGTTGGATTTAATTTCCAACTTATAAAATTATCATTGTACTTTACTTTAACATCCATTTGATTCCAAGGCACTAGATCAAAACCCATTCTAACATCCCAATTAGCTTGATAAATCTTTTGTGAAGCTTGATTTAATTTATTTCTATAATTATTCCAAGCATTTAGATCTTTGTATTCTTCTCCAATATCATAAACTTGATTATTATTTTCATCTGTAAATGGTTCACCTAAGTCATATTTACTATTAGTAGAAGTGTAGGATTGTAAGGCTCTTACTGTTGCAATGTAAGGTCCATATACACCCATTCTATCTATTAGTTGATCATCTAATTGAATAGGTAATTTAGGAAAATCATTTTTTAATTGATGTATATACCAATCAGTATTTAAAAGACTTAAGTTAACAACTCTTACATCTTTTCTAACACCCTCAACTTCTTGTATATACCAAAGAGGAAATGTATCATTGTCACCATTAGTAAATATTATTCCATTGGGCTCACAAGAATTTAGTAGGTTATATGCATAATCCCAAGCTACATAGTTACCGCTTCTATTATGTTGATGATAGTTCGCGTAAAGCATCATAAATGGCATTAAAACAAATATTAAAGCTATAAATGCAACAGAAACAGTATTTGATTTAATATATTGTCTTATTCTTTCTAGAATACCTGTAATGCCAATACCAATCCATATTGAGAATGCAAAAAAACTTCCAACATATGAATAGTCTCTTTCTCGAGGTTGAGGATCATATTGGTTTAGATAAAGAATAATCATTACACCTGTCGCAGAAAAAAGTGCAAGAACTGCTAATGCTTTTTTCCAATCTTTTTTGAAGTGATGTAATAATCCACCTATACCTATTATGAATGCCAATGGAAAAATAAATTGTTTCCAATTTATTCCATCTAATGACTTTATATATTGCCCATCTTTTGTTGTTAAATCCCAAGATCGGTTGTTGGAATTTTCTCTTCCTATGAATTGCCAAGCAAAATATCTAAAATACATTTCTTTAAATTGATAATCTAATACAAAATTTTTAACTTCATCTCTAGTAGGATCCTTTAAATTTCTTTTATCTACCCACCTAGATATATACGATGAATTTAATAAACTTTGTTTTCTATCGGTTATTGACCAGCTACCATACTGATCACGATTTAAATAAGATAATGCTCTATCAATAGTATCAGGATTATTTTCATTAATCGCTGGATGTTGTGTAGCTCTTATAAAGATAGTTGTATAAGATGTGTAGCCTATGAAAACTAACATAATACAAGCAAAAACAGTTGAATATTCTTTATTTTTTATAATAATTGAATAGATTGCAATGGACAATATGATTAAAACTAAAATTATTGGAATGTATAAGTTATAATTTGCGGCTAATGTAGGTAATCCTTTAATCATACCCTGATATATGAATAAATAAATACCAACCGACGTTAAACCAGCAAGTAAAAATGTTATTAATTTAAATTCAAAACGTTTATAATAGACTATTAAGGCTATAAAAGGTAATGCTAATAAATTTAATAAATGTACACCCGATGCTAACCCAAGCATGTAAGATATCAGTAGAATATTTCTAATATTACCAGTTTTTTCTGTGTTTTGACTCCACCTTAATATTAACCATACAACAATTGCAGTGAAAAAAGTTGACATTGCGTAAACTTCAGCCTCAACAGCATTAAACCAATGTGAATCTGTTACTGCAAATGTACAAGCACCAATAAAACCACCACCATAAGCAATTATTGCATCTGATGTATTTTTAACTTTTCCTCTCCATTCTTCAACTAATTGAACAATTATCAAATATAAAAACATTACTGCCAAAGCACTAACAATTGGAGATATCAAATTAACTCTTGCTCCAACATCCGAAAAAAGAGGTATTTGAGAAAAAACATTACCTAACAACAAGTATAAAGGACTTCCAGGCGGATGCGGAACTCCCATTATTACTGAAGTTGCTATAAACTCTCCGCAGTCCCAAAAAGATGCTGTTGGTGCCATTGTCATTAAATATATAATAAAAGAATAACAAAATGTTAAAATAGCAATATATTGATTAATTTTTTTCATATTTATTTTTATTAAAATTTATTTTATTAAGGATTAAATTTATAACATTTTACATTTTAACTAATATCGATAAATTCAATCATTTCCTTATAATATTTCAAAAATTGCTTTTTGATTGGAATATTTTCTTTTTTGTTAAGCTTCGGATCTTTTTCAATTAAAGAAAATGCAGCATTTCTTGCAATACGTATGATTGAACCATCTTTAATTATATTTCCTATTTTTAATTTCATGTAACCATGTTGTTTCTTGCCAAAATAATCTCCAGGACCTCTTATCTTCAAGTCTTCATCAGAAATGATAAAACCGTCATTAGTATATTCCATAATTTTTAATCTTTTATTTGAATCAGGCGTAAATTTTCTTGCTATAAGGATACAAAAACTTTTTTGGCTACCCCTGCCAACCCTTCCTCTAAGTTGATGTAATTGAGATAAACCAAACCTTTCAGCATTATCAATTATCATTAAAGTTGAATTAGGGACATCAATTCCAACTTCTATGACAGTTGTAGATACTAAAATATTAATTTTATTTTTGGAAAACATATCCATAATTTTGTTTCGTTCATCAATTTTCATTTTACCATCCAAATAACCAACATTATATTTAGAGAAAATATTTTTTATTTTTTCATATCCGGTTTTAGCAGCTTTTAAATCTGTGTGCTCACTATCTTCAATTAATGGATATACAATGAAACATTGCTGATTTTTAATCAATATTTTTTTTATAAAATCATATACATCATTCAATTTATCTTGTTGAACAACTTTTGTTTCAATTTTTTTTCTATTTTTGGGTAATTCATCAATTACAGATACATCTATATCACCGTGATAAGTAAACGCTAATGTTCTTGGAATTGGCGTTGCAGTCATTGCTAATATTTCTGGATTATATCCTTTATCAATTATTTTTTTTCTTTGTTCTACTCCAAATCTGTGCTGCTCATCAATGATAACTAAACCTAGATCTTCAAAAACAACTTGGTCCTGTATCAATGCATGGGTACCAATAATAATTTGTAATTCGCCTGACTTTAACTCATCTAAAAGATTATTTTTTTGAGAAATTGAAAGGCTACCTGTTAACAAACCTGATTTAATATTTACCAAATCACAGTATTTTTTAAAGCTTCTATAGTGTTGTTCTGCCAATAACTCTGTTGGTGCTAAAACAGCTACTTGAGAATTATTACCAATAACAATGGAAGCTATTAAAGTCGCAACAATTGTTTTACCAGATCCAACATCACCCTGTAATAAACGGTTCATTTGCTTTTTAGAATTTAAATCTGAGCGTATTTCCTTTAATACTTTTATTTGTGAATTGGTTAATGTAAATGGAATTTCGTTATACATTTTCTTTACATAATGACCTTTTTTTTCATACACTCTACCATTAGTATTTTCTATCCTTTTTTTCCTTAATGCCATTAACAATTGAAGAAAAAAATGTTCATCAAATTTTAATCTATAAATTGCATTTTTTAAATGATTTGAATCATCTGGCTGATGAATATTAATTATTGAACTACATCTATTTATTAATCCATATTCTTTTAAAAAATTATCAGGAAAATAATCAAAAATAACTAAACGAGTTTTTTCAATAGCATTACGAATTATTTTTCTAAAGCCTTTACTCTCTAGGCCAACTTTTTTTAATTCTGAAGTACCTGGATATATTGCAATAATTTGGCCTGTATTTATCGGATCATCATTGTCTTCTAATGAGTCAAATTCAGGATGAGTTATATTAAATCCATTGAAAAAATCTACCTTACCATAAGCTGCAATTACATCACCAATTTCAAATTTTCCTGTAATCCAACTTAAAGCATGAAACCATATTAGATTAATGTTTCCATAATTATCATTTAATGTTACTTGATAATAATTTCTTTTTCTTGTTTTTTTTAAACCACAACTTTGAACTTTACCAACAACTGAAACTTCTTGACCAACTTTGATCATATTCATTCTAGTGATTATGGATCTGTCGATATACTTTCTTGGATAATAATATAAAAGATCACCTATATCCGAAATATGATGATCTTTTAAAGTTTTTGCTCGTCTAGGACCGACACCTTTTAGATAGGTTACATCTGTCGTTAAATTAATCTTTTTGTTTATATTATCTATTTTAACTTATTCTAATGATTTTAAATTGACTTTTAACTTCTCAAGAGATGACATGTATTTTTTCTGTTTCGTTTGTTCATTTTTAACAACATTTTCAGGTGCTCTAGAAATAAAATTTTTATTATTTAATTTTGAATTAACAGAACTTAATCTACCAACTAAATCTTGAATTTGATTTTCTAATCGACTTTTTTCTTTATCTAAATCAATTAAACCTATAAGCGGTATAAAAAGTTCAATATCATTTACAACTGCAACTGCTGATTGAGCTGGCTTTTTAATTTTTGGACCCGAATTAATTGATTCTACTTTTACCATTTTCAAAAGATAATCTGCATAATTCTCAATTATTTTTGTGATTTTTTCAGGTCCCCTCAAAATAATAGCAATATTTTTTGATGGAGATATACCCAAATTTGTTTTAATATTTCTTATTGAGGAAATTACTTCCTTGATTATACTAATTTCATTTTCAATTTTAGGTAAAATTTTATTTTTATCCATTGAAGGCCAACTAGAAATTGTTAAAAATTGATCATTTTTAGATACCATTGTCCAAATCTCTTCAGTTATAAATGGTATATAAGGATGTAATAATTTTAAAATTGTTTTAAGAACAAATATACATACAGATATTGCATTTTTCTTGTCTTTTTTACTCTGACCATAAAATCTTACTTTTGAAAATTCAATATACCAATCACAAAAATCACTCCATACAAAATCGTATACCAATTTAATTGATTCATTCAACTTATATTGACCATATGAATCATTAACATTTAAAATAGTTTTATTTAATTTTGAAATAATCCATTTATCAGTTTTATTAAGCTTGAGATTAGGATCATTTATTGAAATATATTCATCATCAATATTCATTATTACAAATCGAGCTGAATTCCATAGCTTATTTATAAAATTTCTACCAATTTCTATTCTATCTTTAGAAAAAATAATATCTGATCCTTGAGGTGCAATCAATAACATACCTACCCTTAAAGCATCTGCACCGAATTCATCGATCAAGTCTAATGGATCTGGGGAGTTACCTAGACTTTTACTCATTTTTCTTCCCTTGTCATCTCGAACAATACCATTAAAATAAACATTTGAAAACGGAATTTGTTTTTCAAAATGTAATCCAGCCATAATCATTCTAGCTACCCAGAAAAATATTATATCTGCACCAGTGACAAGATCTTGAGTAGGGTAAAAAGTTTTTAATGCTTTGGTTTTTTTAGGCCAACCTAAAGTGGCCATCGGCCAAATCCAAGATGAAAACCAAGTATCTAAAACATCTTCATCTTGTATCCAATTTTTACCAGGGGGTGGTTTTATACCACAATATATTTCAGATCCTTTATACCAAACTGGAATTCTATGTCCCCACCATAACTGTCTTGAGATACACCAATCTTTTATATTATTTAACCAATGGTTATAAATTTTTGTCCATCGACTTGGATAAAATTTAATTTTTTCTTTTTCTACTACACTTAAGGCTTCTTTGGCAAAAGTATCCATTTTAATATACCACTGATTTGAAAGATATGGCTCAACAATTGCATCAGTTCTCTCTGAATATCCTACATTGTGTGTATATTCATTAATTTTGTCAAGCAAACCTAAAGAATCAATTTCCTTGACAATTTTTTTTCTAGCTTCAAATCTATCCAAACCAATATAACTTTGGGGAGCATTGTCATTTATGGAACCATCGGGATTAAAAATATTAATTATTTCTAAATTATTTTTTGTACCCATATTAAAGTCATTAGGATCATGTGCTGGAGTAACCTTAACACAACCTGTTCCAAATTCCATATCAACATACTCATCTCCAAAAATTGGTATTTCTTTATTAACTATTGGTAAAATAACACTTTTACCAATCAAATTTATATATCTTTTATCATTTGGATTCACAGCAATACCTGTATCTCCAAGCATCGTTTCGGGGCGAGTTGTTGCAACAATGATAAATTCCTTTGAATCTTTAATTGGATATTTAAAATGCCATAAATTTCCTTTTGTTTCTTTATATATAACTTCCTCATCTGACAATGCTGTCATACTTTTTGGATCCCAATTAATTATCCTTTCACCCTTATATATCAATCCATCATTATATAATTTGACAAAACATTCTAATACGGCATTACTGTAGTCGTCATCCATTGTAAATTTTTCTCTATTCCAATCACAAGAACATCCTAGCCTCTTTAACTGATTAATAATTGTCCCACCATATATATCTTTCCATTGCCAAGCGTGCTTCAAAAATTCATCTCTACCTATTTCATTTTTATCAATTCCATCATCTTTTAATTTTTTGGTTACCTTAGCTTCTGTTGCAATTGAAGCATGATCTGTTCCCGGAAGCCAAAGTGTGTTTTTGCCCTGCATGCGAGCTTTTCTTATTAATACATCTTGAATGGTGTTATTTAAAACATGTCCTAAATGCAATTTACCAGTTACATTTGGTGGTGGAATCACAATTGCATAAGACTCCAAATTAGAATCGTCGTTTGGTGAAAAAACTTTTTTCGTTTCCCATTTTTCGTACCATTTCTTTTCAACAATGGATGGATTATACGTTTTTAATAATTCTTTCATAATTTTGCCTAAAAATAAATTAATTTCTTTTTATAAATTAATACTAATTAACATTTAAGATTAATTATAATATTTTATTTTAATAAATGAATGATAAAAAATATAAATTTAATTTAATAGTCATATTAGGAGCAACTGCAACTGGGAAGACAAATCTAGCAGTAAAAATTGCTGATAAATATAATGGCGAGATAATTTCTGCGGACTCAAGACAGATATATAAAAGATTAAATATAGGTACAGGTAAAGATTATGATGAATATGTTATCAATGATAAAAAAATTCATTACCATCTCATAGATATAATTGAGCCTGATATAGATTATTCTGTTTTCCAATTTCAAAATGATTTTAAAAGAGCATACAACAAAATAAGATCAAAAAATAAAATTCCAATTTTGTGTGGGGGCACTGGATTATATATTGAATCAATTTTACTTGATTACCCACTAAATGATATTGAGCCAAATTACGAATTGAGGAAAAAACTAGAAACAAAATCAATAAATTCATTATTAAAATTAGCTGGGGAACAATTCATTAAAAACTCTAACGAATCTGAATTAAATAATAGAAGAAGAATTATACGATTTATTGAGAAACTAAATCAACCCAAAAGAAAACCAAAACAAGTTATTAAAATAGATAATCCACTAATTATAGGAACAAATTTTGCTAGGACAATAATAAGAGAAAAGATAGAAAAACGATTAATAAAAAGATTAAATGAAGGTTTAGTTGAAGAAGTAAAAGGTTTACTTAATAATGGAATTTCAAGTAATAGATTAGAATCAATTGGGCTTGAATACAAATTTGTTAGTCAGTACCTAGACAAAATTTATACAAAAGATGAATTTATATTAAAACTAACAACTGGTATACAACAATTTGCAAAAAGACAATTATCCTGGTTTAGAAGAATGGAAAGAAGAAAATTAAAAATTCATTGGGTGGATAATGCTGATTTTAATACTTCTTGCAAAATTATTGAAAATAAAATCTTTTGAATCAACCTATAAAAAAATATTTATTGAAAAAATCCGTTCACCAAACATGGAGTTTAAATTCAAAGCCAGATCAAAAAAAATATTCTTTTGTCATTTCTATTCCATCATATGCAGAAGATAATTACATACAAAAAACATTAAAATCCATATCAAATCAAAATAATCTTCTATTAAAAAAAACATTAATAATAATTGTAATAAATAATAAAGTAAACGATGAAAATGAAATTATAAATTCAAATTTGAAAACAATAGAAATAATCAAATTATTTAAAAATTTAAATATACATTATGTAGATGCATTTTCAAGTAATAATGCATTACCTACAAAATATGCAGGAGTTGGTTTGGCACGTAAAATTGGATTCGATATAGGTTTGAAATTTTCAAATGAAAGTACAATTTTTTGTAGTTTAGATGCTGATACAATAATTTCAGAAAAATATTTACAAGTGATTTATAAATTTTATAATAATAAACATACAACATCAGCTGTAATTAACTTTAAACATATTCGTTCATCATCCAAGAAATTAAATGAATCTATAAAATCATATGAAGAATTTATCAAAACAACATCCTTAAATTTAAAAAAAGCAAATTCACCATATTACTATCATGCCATAGGCTCAACTATTACATGTACAGCTCTAGCATATGCATCAGTAGGAGGGATGTCCAAAAGAAAAGCAACAGAAGACTTTTATTTTTTAGAATCACTAGCAAAATATAAAAAAGTAAAAACTATAAATGAAATTTTAGTTTATCCATCATCAAGAATATCAAATAGAGTTTATTTAGGAACTGGATTCAGAATGGAACAAGCAAGTAAAGGTTTCGATTTAAGAGAATTATTTTTTAAAAAACAAAGCTTTTTAATATTGAGTAAATGGTTAAAACTAGGCAAAAATAGTATGAATTTTAAGATTGACACAGTTTTATTAAAAGCTAATGTAATCAATGAAAATTTACCCAATTTTTTAAATGAACAGAAAATTTATCTTATTTGGGAAGGTTTACAAAAATCATCTCCAACAAACGAACACTTTGAAAAACAATTTAATAGATGGTTTGATGCTTTAAAAACAATAAAATTATTAAAATATTTTTCAAATTAAAACCCTCCATATAGATATTTAATAATTTTTTCGTAAATTAAACATAAATGAATAATAATATAAATATATCCTATATTGATGGCATCAGATTTCACAGAGCTCTAGCTTCTGGTATTCACAACGTTATTTCTAGACAAGAATATTTAAATAAAATTAATGTTTTTCCTGTACCTGATAGTGATACAGGAACAAATATGGCATTTACACTCAATGCAGTTTTAAATGGGACATCAACTAAAGTATGTAATTCTATATCTGATATGTTATTCACTATAGCAGATTCAGCTTTAGATGGAGCGAGAGGAAACTCAGGGGCAATTTTAGCTCAATTTTTTCAAGGTATGAGTGACGGATGTAAAAATAGTACTAAAATGACACCCGAAGAATTTGCTCAAGCAATAAAAATTGGTTCTGAATATGCAAGGGAAGCATTAGGAGAGCCCAGGGAAGGAACTATTTTAACAATATTAACTGACTTTTCAAATCATTTAATAATGGAGATTAAAAATGGGAAAACTGATTTTTTAGAATTATTTAACTCAGCTGTCAAAGTCTCTGAGATATCATTAAAAAATACACCGAATCAACTTAAAGTTTTAAAAAAAGCAGGTGTTGTTGATGCTGGCGCTCAAGGTTTTGTTGATTTACTTCATGGAATACAAAAATTTATTGAAGATGGAAATATTAAAAAACTTGATTTTACTAATGTATTAAAAAATACTACTCATTCAGATGATGACTTTATATCGGAGGAGACAGATCTAACCTATAGATACTGCACAGAATGCCTTATTTTAGGTAAAAATATAGATAGAAATAATTTAAGATTAGAATTAAAAAATTTTGGAAATAGTTTAGTTTTAGCTGGTACTAAAGAAAAAACAAAAATACATATCCATACTAATGAACCTGGAAAATTATTTAAATTCTCAGAAAAATTTGGGAAAGTAATAAATCAAAAAGCAGATGATATGTTTAAACAAAATAAAGATGCACATGGTGATCATGGAGAAATTGCAATTATTACTGATTCAGGTTCGGATATACCTGAAGATTTAATTGATAAATATAATATTCATATTGTACCTGTTAGATATAATTTTGGTGATATAGATTATATTGATAAAGTATCATTAACATCAAAAGAATTTTACTACGAATTGGAAAATAATCTAAATCATCCTCAAACATCACAACCAACACCCGGAGATTTCAGAAAACAATACGAATTTCTAATTAGTCATTATAAATCAATAATTTCTATACATCTTCCTAAAGAGTTAAGTGGTACAATGCAATCAGCACAAACTGCTTCAAATAAATTTAATAACTCAGAAAGTATTTCAGTAATTGATTCATTAAGTATTTCTGGCGGTATGGGCTTAATAGTATCCTATGCAGCAGAAGCTGCAAATCTTGGTTATTCAAAATCAGAAATAGAAAAATTAATTCATAAAATTATACCTAAAACTAATGTTTATGCATCAGTATTTGATTTAAACTATTCTGTTAAAGGTGGTAGAGTGCCAAAAATTGTAAAAACAATTTCTGATTTACTCAGATTTCATCCTATTCTAGCTACTAATGATCTTGGCAAAATGAAAATATCTGGTGGATTTTTTGGTAAAAAGAATTTTGCAAAGAAAACAGCTAAACAACTGCTAAGTAAAACTAAAAAAAATAAAGAGTATAGAATCATTATTACTCATTGCAATTGTGAGGAAAGAGCATACAAGTTAATTGAAAATCTTAAAAAAAACTCAGTTAAAATGAATTATTCTTATGTTATAGATTGCGGAAGTGCACTTGGAGTTCATTTAGGTCCCGGTTCATTGGTTGCAGGTATACAAGAGTATATACCCATTAAACCAAAAAAATGATATCGTTTGTTTTCCTACTCATTTTATCTTATCTAACTGGTTCAATATCAGGAAGTATGCTGATAGGAAAATTTAAAAATGTCGATATTAGAAAAAGTGGAAGTGGCAATGCAGGCGCAACAAATGCTCTACGAACTCAAGGTATCTTATTTGCATTACCTGTTTTGCTAATCGATATTGGAAAAGGTTATATAGCAGCTAAGTATTTTACTAATTTTTCAATTGAATCAAAAATTTTTTTAGAATCTGATTACCTTTTTTTTGGAGCTGCTGCTATAGTTGGACATTGTTATCCGATTTTTCATAACTTTAAAGGCGGTAAAGGAGCGGGTACTGCTCTTGGAGCAATCATTGCAATATACCCAAGCAGTATTATACCTGCTTTGTTTGTTTGGGTGTGTATGCTTGTACTAACAGGGTTTGTTGGTTTTAGTACTATTTTAGCTGGTTTTACAATAACAATATTTTCTTTAATTGACAAATCAGTATTAAACACATTTCATTTTAATGATATAAATATTTTTTGTATGTTTATATCGTGTTTTATACTGTTCATGCACAGAGATAATATTTCAAGAATGTTTAAAGGGGATGAAAATCAATTTAAGAAAGTAATGATTTTCAAAAATATATTAAAAAAATAAAAAACCCCAGAGGTCTGGGGTTTTTTAATTTGTTTATCTAAAGCTTGAAAAATCTAGCTTCTACCTCTTGCCATTTTTGCTCTAGAAACATCACCATCTTTATCAATGAAGTATAGATAACCTGATTCTCTTGTAACACCAGCATCAGCTACTTTTTCAGCACTTCCACCTTTAGAATCACCTCTTGCCATCTGCGATCTCCATACGTTACCATCTTTACCTAAATAATAAAGATATCCTTTTTCTTTATTTACTCCAGTTGAAGTTACTTTTTCAGCCATTTTACGACCTCCTCTTTGATTAAACGAAAAATTTTAATTTTTAATATCTAAAAATAGACATTCATCGAGGAGAATAACAAGTGTTATTTAATTTTATTTAATAATTTTCATCAATTGCTTGATTTGCTAACATATCAGCAATTTCATTTTCTGGATGACCCGAGTGTCCTTTTACCCATTTCCATTCAATATTATGCTTTTGTGATTCATTATAAAGCTCAATCCATAATTCTTTATTTTTAACACTTTTCTTACTAGAAGTTTTCCAATTACTCTTTTTCCATTTTTTTATCCAACTTGTTATACCGTTTTTAACGTAATTAGAATCTGTTGTAATGATTATATTGCAAGTTCTTTTTAACATTTTTAATGATTCAACTGCTGCTGTTAATTCCATAATATTATTTGTTGTTTGATTTGAATAACCATTAATTTTTTTTTCTACATCTCCATATTTTAACAATGCTCCCCAACCTCCAGGTCCAGGATTACCCCTACAAGCACCATCAGTAAATATTTTTACTTTGTTTTTATTTTTTATCAATTAGAAATTCCAATAAAATTTTTAATCCTTCTAAGTAACTATTTTTACCCTTTCCATAAATTTGATCAATACACACATCTCTAATAAC
>CEOW01035518.1_pt1 | contig 16056 bp, 14 predicted proteins | sample 530621 | NCBI WGS metagenome assembly CEOW01 (sample SAMEA2620734, study PRJEB7988) | marine metagenome | isolation source: saline water (ENVO:00002010), including | reverse complement strand
GTCATTCTTTTTGTTGCAACTTCTACAAATATCGGCTCTGGTAATTTGGATAAAGGTATAGCTTTTCTCATAACTGCACCACTAGGGCTAATACCTTGCTCTATCATCTCTGCTGCACCCATTTTTGTTTCTCTAATTATTTTTGCTGCATCAATACCTGTGCCATTTCCTTCTGCAATATTCTGCATAGCACCTTTTACTCTTGCAGTTGCTGCATCTGGAGCTTCTAAAAACCTAACATTCATAGTTGGATACTGGTTTTTTATAGCTGCATTTAATCTGTTATGTCCATTAACAACGTAAATTTCTCCGTCAACAGGATCTTTCCATACACTAATTACACCAGCTAAGTCAGGATTATATGTAGCTACCTCTGCTAGTGAGCCAGTAGTTCCTGTCTTTGTTCTGCTACCTATATCTTTGTATTGAAATCTTACTGGATCTTGGCGAATACTTAATGTATCTATAACTTGCATATTCTCCATAGTTGGAGGCTGTATATCTACATTCTTTGTCGTATTAGTACCTCTTTGTGCTTCTGCTAAAATCTTTGTTCTTGCTAGTACAGTTTTTAATTTTTTCTCGTTTTGTTCAAATTCTCTTATTGCTGCGCCAGTACCAAACTGATCTTCTGGTATGTCATCTGTCCTAAGTTGCGTTCCTTCTGTTCCTGGAAAATCTTTTCTTTGTTGTATTTTGTCTTGTTCTTTAATTAAATCTACTGCTTGTTCAGCTGCTGTTTTCTTTTCTCTACCTGTAAGTTTTACTATGTTTAAATCTTTTAATTCATTTTCTGTTGGTGGTTTTATTGGATTTTTTACACCTCTCTCGATGTCTAACTTTTTAGCAACTTTACTTCCGCTGGTAAGATAATCTGCAAAAGCATCAAGCAATATTAATCCTTCTCTTTTAACACCACCAAATTGTTCTATACCGCCACCTAACAATGGACCAGCTAGAAACGTACCTATAATTCCATTCTTAAGCATCGCCTCTGAGCGTGTATCATCTTCGTCAACTTGGAATTGATTAATTAATCTTTTTATATCTCCATCAGGCATCATTGCAGTTAACAATGTTGCAGCATTACCATCCCAGGGATCTTCTAGAAATACGTCATTTATTGCACCAGGCAACCATCCTTCCTGCGCACCTCTAATAAATCTTCCTACTCCTCTTTTTCCGACACCTGTTGCTACTTCTGTTAATGTTTTTCCTTTAGGAGTTTTTAGTAACGACTTAGATAGTTTGCCACCTATAGGCACTTGTGGTACTTTTACACCTCTAGCTTTTAAGCCTTTTGCAATAAGCATAAATTGCGAGATAGATGAAATCATCTGACCTAAAAACCTTTCTGTTCCTGTCTGCGCAAACTCTGGCAATGGTTTGCCATAAAAAGGTAAAGGTGCGTCTGGTTTATCGAAAGTAGTAGGTTGCATATTTAATGCTTTACCTATCACTCCTGGCTCATCTTTTTTAGGTCGGTTTGTAAGAAAATCTCTACCTGTAATACTTTCGTATAATTTTCCACCTGACATTACGTTTGTTAATGCGTCAGTAGGGTTATATGTAGCTATCTCGTCATAAATAGAATCATAAATATTTTGCACAAAGTCACGGCCACCTTGAGCAAGTGTTCTTCCTATTGCATCCCCTAAATCACTATCATCGTCAGGTTTAACATTTGTAGGCTGCTGTCCTTCAACCTGTGTCTCCTCTTTCACGCTAACGCTTTCTGGAAGAACGTAACGCTGCTTTTCGTTACCTTCTTCGTCTTTATAAATCTCTATTGGCATGATTAGTTAGAAAGTGAATTAAGAGCCTCTTGTGCTGCTGGCAGATACTTTAGGTAAGCACCTGTTCTGTAAACTGTCCATGCTTCAAAGCCTTGCATATCATAGATAAACTTAGCAGCTTTGCCATTAACTAATGGATCAAACAGTTGCTCATTTGAGTCTAACCCAAATTGACCTCTGCGCTCCTCTCCCATCATAAATCCAGGTCGATCCAACATATTTATTTGGAATAATCCATAGCTGTTATCATCTCCTTCTGTGTTATGTGCAAGAGGTCTACCACTAGATTCTGCCATTCCTATAGCTGCCATAATTACTGCTTCATCTTCCGTAAAATCAGAAGTTAAACTTATCTTTAACATATCTGATATTGTCTGTGTTCCTTCTGCTGGTTGATAGTTATAAGGATCTGCGCTTCTTAGTTCTCCTGCATTAGCTGCGCTACTAAAGAATAAAGATGTAGGTACAAAGGCAATACCAAACATAAGTTTTTCTAGCATTGATAATTCTCTAGGTTTTTTGTCAGACATTGAATAATCCTCGTTTAGTTTCTTTTTGTCTTTTACTTGTACATCTGTAAGTCCAGCTTTTGTGAGTTGATTCTTAAAAAATGTTTCTGCGTCTATACCAGCATCTATGCCTAATTTATTAATTAATTTTCTTATATCAGGATCTACTTTGCCTGTGCTGTTGTAATCATCAAATAATTCTACTAGCACCTTTTTACTAAACATAGGCTGGTTACTGTTATACATCGCCTTTAATCTTCCTGCCTCTTTATTGCTTATACCACTTTTATAGTTTCTACCTAAGTATTGATTTTTAAAATCTTCTACTGAATTAAAAGATATTCCTACTGTGTCGTCAGCCATAACTGTTTTCATTAATCCTAAATCTTTATCGTCTTTTAAATCTTTAAAGTATTTAAGTAAATCCTCTTGTATCTGTCCGTCTGTTTTATTTGCTTTAAGACCATTTTGTATTATTTCATCAGTATCGTTTATCATTTTTAATTCTGCATTATTAACAACACCTAGCTCTTCTAAAGTGTATTCTGTAGATCCAGATGCAGCAAGTCTATAAAATCCATTCTCTCCGTTCCATTTATCTAATCTTTCTTTAATTAATTTATTAGCAAAATTTTGCGAAGGCGTAGCTATTCCTTCAGCAATGCTGTTTGTTTTGTTTATAAGATCCATACCAAATGTTTCTGGTATAGCTCCACTATTAGTTAAACGTGTAACTTTTTGCCTAAAACCTATTGATAATCTAGGATTTTGAAATACCTGTCTATATTCTTTTCTTAAATCATTTTTAAGTTGTGTTCTTTCTGCGCCAAAAAATAATGCGTCATTAGTTTTTTGTAAAGTGTTTGCATACTTTAGAACTGTTGCTTGATGCTCTAATGGTACTGTTGCAATAATCTCAGACTTTAGCTGTTCATATTGTTCATTTGCTTTTTGCAGTTGCAACCCTACCTCTGGGTTATCAAAACCATCTGTTCCTGCTAATTCATCAATTTTTTTATACAAAGGTAATATTTCTTCCGTAAACCTTTCGGTTATTTTTACTGTTCCTTTTTGTTCTTGGGTAGTTTTGTTTAGCTTTTTAAACTCTCCTAATGCTTTTGTATATGCAGTCTGTGTATTAATTAACCATCCAGGCTCTTGACCTTTATACCACCTTAAATTTTCATTAATAACTTCTGTATTAGTTTCTTTATCGAATACTAACCTATCTTCTTTCTTACCTGTCATTAACTGTTCCCAGGGTTTAAACGCTTCTTCTGCCTCTAAAAATTTATTATTCTGCAAGCCGTGCATTAATAACTTTTGATTCCATTGTGTTAATATGCTTTGGATAAATTTATCTCTATCTTCTTTTGTTCTATATAATTGCATAAATCTTGAGTCGTCTAAAATTGCGTTTAACTGCCTGACTACATCGTCTGGGTTGCTACCTTCAATGTGCATCCCTGCTAGTGCGTCAACATGAACTAAAGATTCCTTTTCATATACATCTTTGTTATACGCTATAACTGCTTTTTCTTGCCTGTTTATATCGTTTGCATAGGCAGATAAAACAGTAGGTGACACTTCTTTCCCTTCTCTTTCCGTTAAAGGTATTATTCCACCGCTACCATCTCCATATACATTATCTTGTCTCCATTTTAAATATGTAGGATCATCAGGTCTTAACGAACTTAACGGCACTTCTATGCCATTTTTTATAACCATTGCGCCTTCAGCTTTACTAGATAGCGTTGCAGCGTTTGCTTGTATATTTATTATTCTATTTTGCGACTGTAAATGAGGTATTATTATGTTATTTCTAGAATCTATATAATCTAAATTCGTTATAGCTGCTTTCTTTTCTTCTAAGGTTGTATCATCACTGTCTATAATTTTAACTAAATCTTGTCTTGTTTCCTGCAGTATTTCTACGGGTGATTTTTTGCTGCCAAAGTTTTGTAGTGCAAGGCTTTTGCTATAGTCTTTTGCTTTTGTATCAATCTGTTTTTCTCTTTTTGCAAGCGTACCACTTAGTTGTTGTAGTTGTGAGTTAAATTGACCAAGTGAGTTAGCTAAATTCTGTAAATCCCTTGAGTTATCAAAACCAACACTCATATCTGCAAACTTTCCTAACTGCACGCTAGGAACATTCATTCTTTCTACTTGCCCATAAGTATCTACAATAGATGCAGAAGGTTTAATTCTTGGAGCTACAATACTTTTAGTAGTGATGGTTGAATCTACTCCATATTGACTTAGCAACCTTTTTGATGTCTTACGGCTGCTATCGCCAGATGATTTGCCTAAAGAAATTGCCATTACTGATTTTGCATAATGTTGTAGTTAACACCAGCATTTACACCACTCATAATGCCAGCACCTATAGAAAATGGACTTAGGCTTACTTTAGGTCTAGGCACAGGTTTCATAGGATCAAGTATGATATTTTTAAGATAAGGCGATATGCTGGCAATTCTGTTTGCACGTTCTGTTATGTAACCAACCTTTTCTTGCTGTTTGTCGCTAGTGGCAAACGCTACATTTCTATCGCTGTAGTAATCATACTGGCCTAACTGTCTGTTGACATCTGCTAATAAATTTGCAACATTAGCTCCAAATCTTCCTGTTGCTAATATTGCACCTTGTTGTCTTTTAGCTTCTAAACTTGCTTCTCTTTTCTCCTGGGCAACTTTTTCTTGCATTTGTCTTAACTGCAAGTTAACAGTATTTAATTTATTTGCTTCTGCTAATCTAGCTAATTCTTCATTTTGCATCATTTCATTATTTCTCATTGTCTCCATATTTTCTTCTCTCTGTCTTTGGTTCTGCGCAGAAAGTACATTAAATTCATATTGAAATTGATCGCTTAAATTTGCTGCTTCTATCGCTCTATTTTGTGCAGCATTAGCTGCTATAGCTTGACCGACTGACATAAGGCCAGTAACTATACCAATGGCGAGAGGATTACACATGCTTAAATTTTTGCAAATTCATAAAATGGTAAATTTTCATACCCAAATTTTTCATGTTTTTTTATTATGGAAAATCCCATAAACTTTAACCACCTTAGATGAACTGTGTTTCGTGCATCTATGTAATTAAATAAAACAGGAAACTGTTGGTGTAATTTTTTTAATTCTATCCTAGATTGCCGTAAAAATTCATATTTGTCTCTACTATCATCCAACATATTTTTACAACCTAGCATCCATACTCTTCCTGATGTTTTGCATATTCTGCTAACACCCCACATACCCATAGGCTGACCATGTCTGCTAACTATAGTCATACAAGGATTGCTAATAAAATATGATGAAAACAATGACTGCACTGCGTTTGTGCCGCTTAATGCAAAACATTCATCTCTATCTTCCTGCCTCATGTTTGCAGCAACAAAAGACACATCATCTATTTTGGCTGGTCGATGATATGCTTTTACAACCTTCTCGCTCTTGTTTGGTACCATCCTTCCCATTCTGCTGATTGTACTCTACAGGGTAGTGGAGAATCACTAAATAAAATAATTTTAGATTCTGTATTTTGCGCCATAACAGGCACTCTAAATTTACCTGTAGCTAAAGATGGCGAACCTATTGGAAATTGACCACTACCAATAACATAGCCATTAAAAGGATATGATAGTTCATCTCTTTGCGATGGTGTTACTTTTACAGTGAAATTAGAAGTTTCATCAAAAACTATAGTCCAAGTTCGTAATTGCAATCTTGGCCCTGCTGCAACTGCAAGTCCACCTCCAGGAGGAGTTTCTTTTAGATAAGGCGTAGAAAATTCATAGGTCATATTATATATTTCTCCTACAAAAAACTTTGCACTACTTAAATCTCCAGGAACAGTCATAGTTCCATTCCCACCAGTTCCACCTGTAAGAGTTTCTGCTGTAGCTTTTATAACTTGTCCATGCGCAATAGTATTGTTTGCATCAAACCTACCTACTACAGCCATTGTTCCTGTACTAGCCATAGGGTATGGCAATGTAATTACTGTTTGTACACCTAATGCACCTGAGTTTATAAGAGAGGTAGAGCAAGCTGCTTCTGTAGTTTTTCTATCAAGTAATACTTCAAACTCTGTACCGCTATCTACAGTCTCAGGTCTTAATTGTGTTTTTTCTAAATAAACTCCATCAGCGTATTCAACGATTGTATATAAATCACTATCTAATACGTTTCCAGATAATACAGTTTTGTTTGCAGCTACTTCCCAATACGACCAAGATGATTGTAATTTTTGGTCATTGTCAAAAAAGAATTTGTATAAATATATTCTGCGTGGTTGATCTTTACTAATAGCTACAATAACCTCTTCTGATACAGATGCAGCTAAACTTACTAAATTCTCAGGTACAAATCTAGGTACAGAAGAAGTTACCTCTTCTGATATAGGTATAGGCCCACTGGCATCTGGCAAAAAATATTCTCGCAGTCCATTAAAATTTCCTTTTGGTATACCAAAGTAAACAGTTCTACCAACACCTATCGGGTCAACAGTGTCAACAATATCAAAAGTTGTAATAGCAGTTATGGTAGCTGTTTTAGGAGTAAGAGATGTACCTATAGCAGTAGAGCCTGTGTCTAATCTAAATTGACCATGCAAACTAAAAAGTAATAAGGTATTTGCAAACGCCAAGCTACTGTTTAAAAAGTTTACAGACGTACCACCGCTACTTATATCAATAGGATCTGAGTCTAGTGTCGTCTGCACTGTCTCTACAAAAAACCTATCAAAATTATCTGCAGCCGATAAAATTACATTTTCATCTGCAAGAAATACAAGTCTGTTTCTAAATAAATTTATGTTTTTTATTTTACTACCGACAAATGTAGGATCAGGAGCAGTAACTTCATCTCCTGCTATGCGGCCTGAATAAGCAAATTTTGTAAATGTAAAATTACCAGTTGTAGCATCTCTTATAAGAGTATGAGGCATAGTTGTATTATCAAGTAAATGATTAATATTTGGTTCAACAGTTTCTCTCCAGGTACCTGTTCCAAAGCCACTTCCTGCTGTAGTTTCAAATTTAACGTAGAAGTCATCAAAATCAGTCGCTGCTGAACCTTGTATTTTTACTAAAAAGTTATGCTCTGCAATCGTTGGCAAGTCAGATAAGCCATCTACTGTGCCTTTTATGGCTGACGTTGCAGTAGCTGTTCTGTTGTCACTGCTTGCAAGTGTGTAATCGCCGCCATCGTCTTTAGTAATCCTAATGATGTAATCAGTATTTGTAACTGTAAATCCGCTGATAGTATTTAATTGTGTTGCTAAATTGTTTGCAATAGTAACAGTGTCAGGTGCTGTACCTGATGTGTTTCCTGTCGTAAATGTTTTCTCTGTTCCGTTCAAATTTACTTTGTATGTTGTATTAAAATCAGCAGATTTTATGAATACCATTGATTTGGTACCCCAAACATATGACTTGTTTACAGTGTCCATTAAAACTGTTTTTTCCCTGTTGACTATAAATGTAAAGTCAGCAATAGAAGCAACCCTAAACGTAGAGCTAGGTTCTCCTGTAATATTTAAATAACCTGTGCCATGCGGCGTGCTTACTGTCTGTGGGTTGCCGTCTAAATCAAAAACCTTAATAGCATTATCCTGGATAATAATTATATACTGAACAACGCCATCTCTATCTACAATGTGTGTAAATGGCCTACCAGTACCAGCTGATCCTGCAAACAATTTTTTAATATGTTGCATAGGAGGTCGCTTCTTTAACCCTTCAACAGGGCTTGACATACAGTTAATAACTTCTTCTGCTTGTGATGCCAGGCGTAATGCTGCTGGTTGCTGGCTTACTCCATTAATAAGATTAGGAATAGAGCTACTTATTAGTGGCATAGTTAACGTTCAAGTGTACGAGAAGGAATGTAAGTATTGATAGGGCTAGTTCTATTAAGATGTCCACGCAACATACTATGCTCTGTCTTTGTAGTTTCTTCCTCTAAAAAAGCACTCCTGGCTTCTACTTCCATTGTTAAATTTATTTTTGTAAGATCAGAAGATCCAATAATAGATTCCTGCAATTGCCTTCCTGCTTTAATAGTTATATATTGCCGTGCGTGTTCGGGAAGTAAATCCCACTCAAGAATGGTTGTCATATCAACTATTAAATCAGCATCAAATGTATATCTATTATTTCTTCTGTCGTATAACTTGTTTCCTCGTTGCACTACATCTATGTCTGGGTATTCCAAATTATCAACTACAACTCGACTTACATTACTCGATAACTCTATCTCGTTAGAAGAGTTACGCTCTAAAGTTTTTTCAAGGTCTGTATTAAACGACCAGCCTTCTGTCTGCAATGTCCTACTAACATCATTCAATGCAACTTCTGCTTGTTTTGCTAAACCAAATTGACCTTGCAAACTGTTTACAGGTGCTTCTCCGAGCATTTGCAGTACTCTGTTTACTGCATCAAGAAAGCTAGTTCGTGCTGCCATTACTTCTTCTTCCTTTTCTTAGCGGTTTTTGCTGCACGTTTGAAGTTAGCATCGGTAGGTGCGCCTTTAGTTCCAGGCTTACGCATCTTCTCTCCACTACCAGCTTTTATTCTCTTACGCTTTGCGTGTATGTTTGCGTAGAGTCCTTTCTTTTTTGCCATAGTTAACACTTCCATTTGCGTAGGGCTTTGTTGATCCTGCTGTTAGGATCTCTAGCTGTTTTGCTAGAAGTTCTTTTCTTCTTCATGCCTTTCATCCTGGCACAAAAAGAATTTTTCCTTTTGCCTCCTCCAGGTTGCGGTGCTTTAAGATTAGAACCTGTTTCTCTGTTGTACTTTTTTCTACCAGCAGCTGTCAAGCCGCCTGATCTGCTCTTATGTTTGCCCATTTTTAGGCGTACATTTTTCTTGCGAGCCATTTACTTTTTCTTTTTCTTTTTCTTTTTAGGTGGTCTACCTACCTTAGATCCGTAAGTTCCTTTTCCGTATGGCATAAGAATAAAGGGGGTTGTGTTACCCCCTTATATTAACTGCTTATGAGTTAGCTGCATAGAGTTCGATTGCGCAGTCTGGGCGTAAAACGCCTGTTCCGTGCAACATACTACCTACCATAAATGTACCTTGATAAAGAGCATGAATATCAGATCCTGTTTGCTCCATCTTCAGATCCATTAGCTTAACTGTACCGACAGCTTGCTTGTTAAACACAAGGCCAATGTTGTCAGTGTAGTTAGCGTGGTATGTATTATTTTCTCCAGTTGCCGCTGACCTGTTTGTTTTAGGTAAGTGGTTAGATTTAACAATGTTAATTCCTGCAACTTTGAGAACTTCACCTTCTGAGTATGCACCCTTACCACCAAAATCTCTGTTTATAACAGTTGTATTTTGAACTAGCTTGTAGTAGTTAGTTGGGTCAATAGCACAATAACGATCATCTTCTGGAAGATTGTTAATGTCCATTTGCTCGGCAGCTGCAAATAAAGCAGTAGCTAAATCAGCACCTGTAACAGCAGCAACCGCAGCAGCTGTGTTGGCTGTACCTGATTTAAGAATCTTTACTCTTGTACCACCTGGAAGATCAGTATTAGGGTTAGTCGCTGTTCTTGCAGCCTGGGCTATAGAAGCAGCAATATTTTGATCGAAGGTATATGCTAAAGCATTTCCCATTTGAACAGAATATTGAGACCTAACATCATAGTGGTTCATAGCCTCGTCTACGTCTGCTATGAAAACATTAGATACAAGTTTGTCGTCAATATTTATGACAGCCTCTGCATGCTTGATAGCATTACCTGTCAGTTGTGTACCTGGCGAGTGATAGCTGGTACTAGAGAGTCCTACGATGGGAAATTGTGCCGATTTGCCAGAGCTTATAGTTCTGACTGTATGCAAATCTTCAAAGATAGTTGCTTTACGGAAGGCAGCTAGTACCTCTCCTGCAAACGTTTTAAGAAATAAATCTTTTACACCTGTTCCTGTATTGTTAACAAGACCCAGGCGTGAAGGCGTAAAGTTAGCCATTGGTTAGTTACCTAGAATTAATGATTATCCAGACCATTACTTCTGCATAAGGTATCCTTCGCAAAGGGCTTCGCTTCTGTTAGAAGGTCTAGGTTGATCTAACTATAGCGTCTAAAGTATGTTAGATCGACTTAATTTATCAGAAACTTTCTTTCTATATGCTGGATCTTTTGAGTATCTAGGGTCATTCATAGCTTCTACTAACTGAGCATTAGATTCAAACTTGTCGTTAGTTGCTCCTCTTGTTGACCTACCACCAATAAGTTTTGGCTCTTGATCTGTTGCCGCTATGTAACGAGCCTGGAGTCCATCAACTGCAAGTCTTACAAAATTTATATCAGGTGACTGCAAGGCATTATCGTATGCTGCAGCTTCTTCTGGCGTAAAATTATCAGCCGCCCATTGCACCATTTCAACGTACCTTTGCTCTCCTCCGTATTCATTTTGCAAATCTACAACTTGCTGTGCGTTTAATTGATTGTCTTTTGTAGCTCTATATTGCACGCCATCTAAATATTGCTCGACCATTTCTCTATTGAAACCAGCTTTCTCTAATGATTCATAATCAGAGTCCTCTAGCTTGCCGTTCTTTTGCCAGCGTTCATTCATATTTGTGTAATCAACACCAGCCTCTTCTAATTTTCCGCCAACAAAATCTCCGTAAATTTCTTTTGCTGTTTGTGGCTCGCCGCTGTCTGCTTTTGTTGTATCTTGTTTTTGCTCTTGCGGCTGTTGACCTTGTTTTCTTTGTAACTCTAAATAGGCTTTTTCAAGTTCATCCTGGCTTCTGTATTTACCAGCAAGTAATTTCTCTTCGCCTTGTATCTCAACATTATCCTCTTCAGTGATTTGTTGTTCCTGCGCAGCGTTTGGATCTACGGCTGTAGTGGGTTCTTCTTTGATGGTTATAGGTTCTGGCATAGTTTTAATTAATAACGATTTCGTTTTTATCAGGGTTGCGGGTAATTTTCAACTGTGGTGTATCAGTTTCTACAAAATCTGCGCCTTGTACTGCGATTTCTTTTACACCTTGCGCGGTAGGTACGTCTGTTTTAACGTAACGACCATTCTCGTCACGCTTTTTAGTTGATTTGTTGGACTGCTTCTGCGAATTGGTTGGCATCTATACCTCCTGTTTGATCTGTAACTGCTTGTAGTGCCTGGGCAGCCCTATCGGGATCTGCACCTTGAAAGTTTTTAACGGCTTGCGCCATTGCAGGGGATTTAATTCCTGTCTCTAACAACTGCTGTTGCCGTGCTTGCGCTTCAGCATCAGCTAACGCTGCTGCTTCCTGTTGTAACTGCTGTGAAGTTTTAACTAAATTTGTTGTGTCAATTGAACCGCTGGCAGCAAGCCTACGCAACGCTTCTTCAACATTTAAAAACTTAGCCATAACGTCTGGGCCAAGTGCCTGGTTAGCAGTTTGTATAAAGTCTATAAGTTTATTGCGATCATCGCCACGACCTATAGCTTCTATACCTGTAACCGCCTTCTCTTTTATCAGCGGCTCTCCTGTCACTTCGCTTCTCGGAAAGTCAGGTAACTTACGCTTTCTACGTAGTATGTGTATTAGTCGCCTAACAAGTGGTAGCTGTAGTTCTCGGCTAAGTATGGAATATAAACCAGAAATACCAGCATCTAATTCCTGCGCCATATATCTTATCTCTTCTGCTGTTACTCTTTCTCCTGGTCTTTGTATCGCTGTGTTAAGCATGAAAGCAAAAGCTAACCTATTTTCTATACGTTCTATTGTTTGATTAGCTATCTGTAAATCTTGTGATTTACCAGCAGCCTGTAAGACTGTGACATCGGCAGCGTTGCCTTGTACGATACTTCCATTCGATGCCTGGCTAAGTGTGCGTGGCCTAGTTGTACCATTTGGATTGCATAAAAATAAAACTTTACTTAGGCTTGCGCTTGCTTCAAGTATAGATTTATATAAATTTTCTAGTGCAAGTAAGTCGCCATAATACTGCTCTACATACGACCTTCCGTACATTTCTGAATCGACTCGATCTTGGCGTAGAGCGATCCAGGGGGATACATCTGCGGCACATTTACCATGTGTGCCTGGTATCTCTTTGCCTTTTATTTCTTGATACCAGTGACACTGACCATCAATGTATTTTATACAGGTGTATATTTTAACCATTCTTTTTTCCATCTGATCTTCTTCTTCATCTTCTTCCTCTAAATACTCCTCTGGTAAGGCATCTCTAAATATCTCTTCCTCCACTACTATCTCTGTCACGTTACCCATAGGGTCACGACATAGTACATAAGAATCTAAATGTATAACTTTTATTCCTTCGTCACTTATATACAGAAGTACGTTGCCGCCTACAAGTAAATGCTTTAATGCTTCGTGCATAGCAGCACGACCACCTAAAGTTTCAAAAAGTCTCATAACTGCTTGCTCTACTTTTACTAAAGCAGAATCAAACTCGGTTATCATTTGTGGGTTTTGGTTGCTCGCAAGTATTGCAAGGCTATCTATTTCTAGTTTAAAAAAGTTTTCGTTTGTAGGGAAAAGAGTTACTGCAAGTTTAGATGTCATATGACCAACACCTCTTGCGCCTAATGATTGATATGGAGTATCTAACCTACCAGCATCTCCATAGTTTTCATCTTCAATCAATCCAGGAATAGTTACCTTGCTACAATCTCTTGCACGCATCAGCGGAGAGTTTCTATCTACACGTAACTGCTCATAGCGTTGCGCTGCTGTACCGCCTAATACTCCATAAAGAGCAGATTGCGCATCAACATTGTTAGTTAATTTTATTTTCATGCGCTGCTGCTATAATTATCTGGTTTTATAGTTTTTTTCCCTGATCCATTTTCCACTGTAGATATTTGCAAAGGTGCTATTGCCGAAGCGTATGGCATGAGATCAGTTCTATATCTTCTCCTACCTCTACCACCTGTAATTCTGCCTTCCATTGCAGCCCTTGCAATATTGTAAAGCAAGCCAGGCTCACCAGGCGTACCTAACATATTTCCTGATGTTTCGTTTGCTGCTGGTAAATCAGCTGCACTTGCTGCTGTCTCTGCTATTTCTTCTGGTGGTGCTGGTGGTGGTGCAGATGCTGCTGCCTGTTGCTGCTCAAATCTTTCACGTTGAAACGCTAAGTTTTCTTCAAACTGCTGCTGTTGCAAAGCCATCTGTTCACGTTGCAAAGCCATCTGCTCCTCATGTCTTGCTTGAGTTTCTGCTCTGCTAGGGCCGCCGCCGCCTCCACCGCACATAGTTTTAATTTTGTAGGTTGTTTTGTTCAATATAAACGGATTCGAGTATATTTACCAGCTTTACTATGCCAGAATATACCCAAATCTCACGATCAGTCATATCAATACTAGGGCATCGCTCTGGAAATTTCTCTTTTAATTTAATAATAAGTGCTTCATCAATAGCTGGATAGCCTTCGTCTATTGCAGGGTCAATGGCTGCCATAATTGTACTTCTCCTGTAGTGTAATTGTACTCTCCATCTCGTAAGATGCGAGTTAGCTGTGCCGTCATTACGGCATCAGCATAAGTTTTGTTTTTCTTTTCGTAGTGTTTAACTACTTTATCCCACATCTCTTCTACTGTCGTTGCATCCTCTAGCATTTTCTCTGCTGTCTTTGGCCCAACTCCTACAAGTCCTTCAATATTATCTGTATGATCTCCTGATAATATTTGCTGCATCCAGAACCTATCCGCTTTCTTTCTTGTAATTAACTCCAGGTCATCCTTTGCTAGTAGTGTGCAGGGAACACCTCTCATGTCCTTATCAGGAGAAACTATAACAGGGTTCTCATGTTGACCATTAGTAGCAAGCAATGCCATAACGTCATCGCCTTCCAATCCTTCAAATGCAACAGAGCGATATGTCTCTTTTGTTATCTGCCTTACATCCTTTAATGCAAGTGGATGCCGTTGACCTATGCGGTTAGCTTTGTAGTCCTGGTATATTCCATGTCGAAACGTAGGGTACTGAGTAAAACACATGATGACTCCACTATCATCGTCAGCTAGTTTCTTGTATCCTTCTACTCTTATGTCTATAAGATCCATTACATCTTTTTCTGTACTGTGCAGTAAGTGTGTGCCATCGTCAGCACGAAAGTCTACTTCGCAAGCGCAGCAAGAAGAATAGATTAACCAATCAGCATCTATCAATAGTGTCATAATTTTTCCCCAAAAAAATCTGATGCAGCCACCATAAGGCGACCTGTTGTTTCTGTATATGTAAGTTTATCTGCCATGCCCAGGCAACCTGTGTGTCTATTCTTTAACACTTTTAGTTGTAGCTCGTTGTTCTTTTCTTCGTCAGTCTGCGACCTAATACCACATACAACTAAGTCGGATAGTTGAGCTATTGATTGGCTACCTCTTAGGCTGGCTAGGTTTATATCTCCTCCATCTTCTGCTGGCTTGCCATCAGTCCTACGCAAGTGACTTACCATAACTAAACCTACACCTGTCTTTTCTACTACCTGTCGTAACTTAGTTACGCATACATCTATTTGTTTTCTTTCATCTCCCACAGTCAACCCTGATACAACAATACTTATGTGATCTAAAAAGATAACGTCACAGTTTTCTCCTGTTGCCATGTACGTTATCTGCTCTAATAGTCTGTCTGGATCTAACGAGCCAAAGTGTTCCAGGAGTAAAAACCTATTGCCAGCAAATATATAATCAAATGCTTGGCGTAATTCTTTTTCGTCTACCTTATCCTGCTCTAAATGTAATGGTTTATTTAACGCAATAGATAATATGCCTTGCATACTTCTCTTACTGCTTTCTTCTAAGCCAATCCATCCTACCTTTAATCCATTGTTAAGAAAGTGATATGCCATTTCACGGCAAAGTAAACTTTTACCTGATCCTGTCCCTGCACAAATAGTTACAAGTGCTTGCTTACGAAACCCCTGACACATCTTGTTAAGGATAGGAAACGGATAACTACATACACCTGTCTCGTCTTTCTTTATCAGCTGTTCCCACAAATCATAGGCGTTATGTATTCCATCTGGCCTAGCAGGGATTGCTTTGAATAATAAATCCTTAAGTTCCTCCCCTTCTCCTGCGAGGAGCATTTCGTTAGCGTCTTTTCTTGGCAGTCTACATATTGCTGCTTTGCCAGGAGGTAGGATTTCAACTGCTTTCTCGGCAGCATCCATGCCAGGCTTGTCTGAGTCAAAACAAATTACAATACGATTGAATTGAGATAACCATTCTAAGTTTGCAGCTATGTACTTGTTAGCCGATTGACAGCCATTTGGCAAACTAACTACAGGAAAGCGGTTGCCTTGAATTTGGCTGATAGTGAGGCAATCAACTTCGCCCTCTGTAATTACAGCAAAGACTTTGGTTTCTGTTCCGTGGTTTTGTCTCCAAATTTTTTGACCCCAAAGTTGCATATTGCTAGTGTCTCCAACCCATCCAAATCTCTTGTCTTTGTATCGAAGATGCTGTGCAACTGGCTTGCCTATCTTGTCGTGGTATGTAGCTACCTGGACTACCTGGTTATTGTATTCTGCATACCCATAGTCATATAGCTCGCAAGTCTCTTTAGTGATTCCACGTTTAGGTAAAGCCTTTGGTGTAACAAATGGTAGTAGCGGTGTAACCTTCATCTTAAATGGTTTCTCAAACTTAATAGGTTTATCTTTAGGCGGTTGGAACTGCCAACCACAGCCAAAGCAATACTTATGTCCATCGTCATAGACAGCTACGTTATCTTTCGACTGACACGATGGGCAAGGTTCTTTG
>CEOW01106767.1_pt1 | contig 16502 bp, 20 predicted proteins | sample 530621 | NCBI WGS metagenome assembly CEOW01 (sample SAMEA2620734, study PRJEB7988) | marine metagenome | isolation source: saline water (ENVO:00002010), including | reverse complement strand
AGGTTGTTTGTTTCGTTGTTGCTCATTTGGCTTCTCCTTTGTTCTCCCATACTGATGGGTTCATTGCTTTATCGTCTATAAACAAATCATAGACTGGTTTACCTAATCTCAGCTCATGGTGTTTTACTCCCCATGACTTAAGTTGTTTTTTGGTAACATCATACCAATCAATGCCGGTTCCTGAACCTCTAGCAGTCCAGTACACGACAGTGTGTCCTTCTTCATAATACTTGTTTGCCTTTTTAATATTTTCTTCAATAGGCTCAGACAAGCTATAATCTCTACTATCAGGGGTTTTTGCGATTGTCTCATCAATATCAATATATACAATCATACTCTCTCCATAAAGTCATATAAATATTTGTCCTCGGGGGCAAGGTCATCAAAAGTATCTTTCAAAACAGGATGAATTGCCTCTGGCGGTGCATCAAATCCTCTGTCTCCGCACTCGGGATGAATAAGATAATTAAGGGTCAGCATCAGCCTTTCTCCCGATTCTAGCTTAAGGCCTTTGTGAAACCCATTTGTAGTTGCAACAATCAGATCTCCGTAATTTGCTGTTAAATTTATAATTCTATCTTTCCCATAAATGCTTTCAATTTTGTCATCCGGCCAACGGTGAATTGACCACCATGGAGGATCAGATGGCATCATGCGATTTGAATTTTTTACATAAGTAAAAGGTCCGTTTTCTTTTGTAACGTCGTTAAAATATGTAAAAAACTTAATAAGCCTGATAGGGCTATTAAAGTCCTTATGAAACATGTTAGTTCCGACATTTTTAGATTTGTCGGCGGTGCTCATCCTGAGATTTGTAGTTCCTAGGCCCGCCGGGGCTCCTAGGAATGCCGCTGCGATGGCTTGAATCTTTGGGTGTGTTGCCATCTTGTTTGTTATTGGTATATTTTTTAATGGATGAATGATTTTTGTATGAACTCCGTTTTGAGGATAATTCACCTTTTTAGGATCTGCACTTCTCATCATCTCAATTGTCTGATTTTTTACTTCGTCTAGCAGTTCAGTGTCCCAAAAATTTTCAATTTTGTAGTAACCCTGTTCTTCAATTGTCTTGACAATATCCAAAACTTCAGGAGTAATTCTATCCATCTGTGCTGAATGCTCTTCTCTGCGTTGCCTCTGCAGCTGTATCCAATGATTCAAAAACCTAGTGCCACCTCGATAAAAATAATCAGGATTGTTTGGCTCAATCCATGATTGAGCTGTTTGCAGGCTTTGGTTTATCCCATATTTTGTTTGAGACAGATCTTTGGTGTACATTATTTTAAACCCTTTGGTATATTATACCCGAATCTTTCATAATCTTCAGCATAATAATCAAAAAAATTGTTGCGTAAAGTTGTAGAATCCTTTAAAATGTTAATTAATTTTTTTCTAGTTTCTGGTGTTTGAGGGCCAAACGTTTTTGCTGGGTTTTCGTGTCTTCGAAATTCTGTCATTGTCCAAGGAATACGTAGACCGTAATGATCGCGTAAGTAATGCATGTGATTACCGACGGCTTCAACACGTCCCACATAAACAGTCTTATTGTTTATCCATGTTACCTGCTTGTTAAACATTCGATCAAGCTTTTCAGGGTCTGTTTCGAAATCCCATAATTCTTTTGGTTGTCTAATATTTTCTTTGCTTAGCATCTCGACAACTTCATTCATTGAAATGTTTTGTATAAGCTCGTCTTTTCTGAGGCGCCAAAGGTATACGCTAATAAATCTATCGAGGGGATCTCTACAAAAAATAAAATTGTTCCAATCTTTATACTCGTCTAATCCATTGATTTGTGTTGCAGTAGCATGACAGCTAGCCCCTTGCGGATGCTGTAACAACACCCTCATCACTGTGGTTCCTGCATTTTTTGGAATGTGCACAAAGAACATCTTATTTCTTTTAAACGGCCCTATTAAAGTTCTTACTCTGTTTAGCTGCCTAGGATCTGTTGTAGTCATCACTAATCCTCACAATATCATCTTCTCCAAAATATTCACCATGTTGTACTTCAATAAAGATTACAGCCTCTTCTGTGTCGTTCTCGATCCTATGTTTCATACTAGTAGGAATCGTAATGGTGTCCCCAGCTTTGTATCTTGTGGTTATATCATCAAGAGTGATAAGAGCTTTACCCTGCACAATTGTCCACACTTCTGAGCGCTTGTGGTGATATTGGTAACTCAAACGTTGACCGGGGTTTACTGTTATTCTTTTTACTTTGCAGTATTCAGATTCTAACAAGTTTTCAAACATTCCCCATGGTCTTTCTTCTGTATACATTATAAATCCTTGTATTTTTCGATGTAGTCACTGCATATTGCACTGCAGTTTTCAATAATTCCGCTGTACCCTAGTTCGGGCATTACACATACCGAGCGTTCTACCAGTTTTTTGTTTGGATATGTCCAGATATATCCCCTAGACGTTATGGTTATATCATCAATGTTGTGGTAAAAACAATGAATATCATTGTCAATTAACAGCCTAGCTGCTTCCACATTTTTACAATGACACCAAATAGCTTCATTTTGTAAAAATTGCAATGATATTGGATAAGATGGCTCATCATGTCCCAAAAAAATCTGTCCGTCATGGTACCATACATCTGCCTCTACACTATATCCACTTCCAATGGCTAATGAAAGGTACTCTGGTCTGTTTTCTAATTTAGGTACAGGACCAGCAATATTTCCTCTGTGGGCGATTAGGATCATTTAAAACCTATGACCTTCTGTGTTTTTCTGAGAAGTTGCTCTATTGATGTCATGAAACATGTGGAGAACATATTGGTTTCTGTCTATTTCCATCTTAATCCCACGATTTCTATTTTCAAATATATCTTTCGAGTCCCAGTAGCTGTTGAACTGAATCTTCTTTCTCGCAGATTCATTATAATAATGCATTACTCCATCAAAAATATTTTCGCCCTTTTTGTTTCTACCTCGATATCCAATTGCTATATGTTCAAGAGATAACTCAGGGCTCCATTTGTGCGAAGAATAATAATCAGAATGACAAGCATATTTTTGTGCAGAAAGAGATTCAAAGGTAGGAAACTCTGCCATTGTTCTTATATCTTTCGCAGTAACATATTCTCTAAGATCAAACTTAGAAAAATTAATATACTCTGCTTCTGTGCTACTATTGCATGCTAGCATCTTTTGATTAACTTGGGAGAATAAACTATTTGGTAAATAAAAGTCCGATTTGTGAACCATATACCAATCGTAACCGCTAATTTCTTTTACGTGAATTCTGAAGTCTTCACTGACTGACTCTGTTCTTTTGGTAACTTCAAATATTTCAAAGTTTTCAAATCTTAAATTTAGGTTATATTCTTCATATTTGTTTTCGATATAATCGTTGTCAATAGCGTCCGAGACATTGTATACAATAAAGGTTTTGAACCGGGGTGGTGCACCTACCTGATTTGCAATACTTTCTAGCGCCATATCAATATGCCGTTTTCCAAAAGTATTATGCACATGAAAAATATAACAAAGAGTGTTCATTTCTTCTTTACTCCAGCTAGCTTTTGTCCCTCGTCCGAATTAGTGTCTGGTATGTTTACATAATTCTTTTCTTTTAGCCTGTATACATCTTTTTCAAAATACGGATAGAATACATAATTTGGCACCCTAGAATGTTTTATATTTTTTGAGTTTTGCAAGAACGTTTTCCAGTATTGTTTTGGCTCCACAGCAATATTATCGGGAAGCCATTTTGATTTTAATAAATTCCAGTTTATAGTATGATAAGAAGAAGATCGTACATGCTCCGCTTCTCTTTCTGAGTTTCTATCTGGTCTGTACGGGAAATACCTTTGAACGTCAGGCATGCTATTAAGCAAGTTAGTCTTAGCATTTATACTAGACATGTTCTTATTATACAGATATGCTCTAGTGTAGTAATCAAATTCTTGAAACCCAATACTGCAAAACCTTTCGTCCCAAAGACCAATTCGCCGCACAGCTTCCGGTGTGTAACTACACATCGCATCGCCAGCCTGCCCAGTAAAAAATGTATACTTTGTGTGAATTTCAACCAATTTTGTTAGCCATTCTTTAGACCATGTGTTGTCGTCTTGGCAGTGAATCAAGATATCACAGTCTGGATTTGTTAGACTTTTAAATCCATTTATAATTGCTTGATTCCAATTTCTTGCTAGGTGACCTGTGCTCCAGTCGGGACGTAAAGAATTGTGAATTATATTTACTTTTTTTTCGTATTTGGAATCCAAATGAAAATCAGAATGATTATTGATTACGTTAATGCTGACATCATAATCTCGCCAATCTGATTCAAATATGGATTTAAGGTTTCTATTAAGATCAGGAGGGTTCTTGTAGGTAACAATGTATATTTTTATTTTCACTTCTTGTTCCTATATTGATGATTATCATTTATTCTTACCCTTACTACTATATCATCTAGCTGCTGATAATTGTATATTAAAATACTAGCTCGGTGAAGACCGTCAATTATTACTGGCTTTTCGTCGATATACGAGACTTGTATCAGATCTTTTTTTTCACTTGAATTGTATTTCTTATAATCAAATTTTTCTATTAATTTTCTATATCGATCAGCATCACTATGCACAGTATCTATTTTTTTTACATATTTCAAGTATTCATCTTTTTGGCCTTGTAAAAAATTGTAGTGAGGACATTCAGTAATTTTTAAAAAATCGTAATTTTCAGTATTTTCATATGCTTTAAGGCCCAGCTTAAAAGGGTTAACGTGCCACTTTACAGCCCTAGCTTCTCTTAAATTAACCATTGTAAAATCTGTTATGTATTGTGGTAACTCAAAAGACTTAAAAACTTTGTTTGATTCTAAAACGTGATCTGTAGCGTGAATATATCTAAAATTTATTCCTAATTTTTTTCTTGAGTTTGTTTTAAAGTCAAAAACTTCAGTGTTAACAAACCTAGTATTCTTTGTACCCCCTGTGGTTCTTATTCCGTATTCAGCGTCAACTTCAACAACAATTATCTCTATTGGGTGTTTGGACCAGATTCTCTCATCCTCAGCAACGATAAATATTTCATATATATCTCTGACCTTTTTGGCTCTTACTTCGGGAGCCAAATCATACTTTTTTGACTCCACTACCTTAAAAGATTTGTATATCAGTTCTCTAAGTTCTTTATGTTCTCTCCAAAGACAAAATGCGTGATATTCTTTCATAACAATACATATGCCTCACTATCATTATGGTAATCGTGTGCGTACATTAATGTGTGCTCAAAAAAATGTCTATCACTATCAAACGCGTCTGATGTTTTTGTCTCAGGAATGCCGGTATAGCAGCTAAAAATTCTTCCTTTGCTTTGGTTCATCGGATATTTTCCTGTTTTGTAAACTCTAGTTATAAACCCCGGAAACATTTTATCTATTCTACTATCTTGCTGCTTTACTTCTTTCAGTAGCTTTAAAAAAGAATATTGATTCTTAACTAGTAAATTTTTTTTTGCCAAAATTATATGAAAGCTATATTTTTTACGCTGCTTATCAAACGGAGAGCTTAAGACTATGAAATCTTGCATTTCAGACAAGACGCTTTTCTTTTTTAAAATTGAGATTATCTTATCTATTTTTTGCTTTGCAATTTCATCTGGTGTGTTCCCCGCGAGATCTTTTTCAAAAATATCTAGGTCTATACAAAATCTTAGAGGATCTATAATGTCTTTGTTTACTTTCATTTTTGGATGGCTGTATTTATTGTCATACTCCAAAGGTTTAGCTAGCTGTTCCACATGGTGCTCTAATACTGTTATCTCTTTACCGATAATGTGATAGCTGTTAACTAGTGTGTATATTTCATTGACAGATGCTGCAACCGCAAGTGGGTAGTATCCATCCCTCACCCCTACGGGTATATTCGGGTTTAGATGAATGTTTTTTGCATGCGGTGTATCACATACTATTTGCCAGATTGGTATGTCTGGATTTGTTTTTCGGTGTTCTTCGACCTCACCCATACTATTGAAATATTTCATTTTTTTGATAGGTCTGCCACATAATTTTTCTTATCTAGTTCATATATGTCTTTCTCAAAATAAGGATAGTATATGAAGTTTTTCACAGATGGTTTTCCAATTTTAGCATTATCCTGAAACACTGGTCGTGGGTGTTGTATTCCCCATTTTTCACGAAATAATAATTTAGATTGTTTTATCCATCTACCCGATTTAGTATGCGCAGCCTCTCGTTCTAGGTTTCTGTCCGGTCTCCTAGGAAACTTTTTTTCTATGTCTTCTATGGGATTTAGCAACAGATCAATCTTTCTTTCACCTGTTACCGGCATATAAACATAAGAATTTATACTCGACTTTTCTCTATTGTAAAGCAATGCTCTTAAAAAGTAATCGAATTCTTGATACATTATATTACAGAACCTTTCATCCCAAAGTCCAATGTTTTTTACGCCTTCGGCAGTATAGCTACAAAATGCGTCCCCAACCTGACCACTGAAGAAAGTGTACTCCTTGTGTACCTCAATCGTGTGTTTTAGCCAATCCTTACTCCACACAACATCATCCTGAGTGTGAATTAGAATATCGCAGTCTGGTTCATTCAGGTCTTTAAAGCCGTTTATAATTGCTTGATTCCAATTTCTAGACAAGTGACCTGTGCTGAAGTCCGGCCTAAGTGTATTATGTAAAATATTAATTCGCTCTAAATATTCTTCTTTTATGTGAAGATTCGAATGATTGTTGATAACGTTAATTTCTACTTCGTGGCCACTCAGATCACTATCAAGCAGCATTCTTAAATTGTTATTGATATCTTCAGCGTTATTATATGTTACTATATAAATTTTTATCTTCATCTATGATTCTCTAAAAATCGCTTGAGGTCTTCAGGTGTTCCTAGTCCCCACATCTCACTAACATAAAAAGGAATCAATGACTTGCCATCACCTATCAGTTCATTATACACTGGTGCGATGTAAAACTCATTATTGACTCTGATATCTTTATCAATCATCTGTTTGGCATACTTTACAAAGTCAGAACCACGCCTATACCAATAAATTCCACAAGTTGCAATATTTGAAATTGGCTTTTTTTCGGCGACTTCAGTGATAAATCCACGAGAGTTTGTTTTTACAAATGACCACTTTGGGTGTACATCATTAAATGTAAATACGATAGAATCAACATTAGTTAAACTCTTGATGGTATTAAAGTTTTCTGGTTCATATGAGATAAACTGATCGGAGTTGGCAATCAGCAACCCTTCGTCGTTATCAATATATTTTTCAGCCAAAAGCGCAGTGCAGGCAGCACCCTCTGTTAGTCCATCAACTTCAACATAGTTAAATCGACCGTTTGTAATTCTGTCTAGCGTATCTAACAAGCCAGTGTATTGTTCAATATGTTTTTTTCTTACTAGAAAAACATACTCGGAATCAAAATCCAAGTTTTCCACTACTGTCTGTATCATGGGTTTGCCGCGTACATCAATAAGCGGCTTAGGAAAGGTATACCCTTCTTTAGCAAAACGACTTCCTTCGCCTGCCATTGGAATTAAAATCTTCATTCAAAATACTCCCTTAATGTGTCAATCGTTACCTCATCGGGATCCTTTACTTCTAATACATTGCATCCAGATGCATATGCAGCCTGCTTACCCTTTGGAGAATCTTCTATAATTAGCACTTGATGCTTTTTTAAATTGAATTTTTCAACTAAAAAGTTATACCCTTCCGGGTGTGGTTTTGAGTTTTCAACGTCTTGATTTGTTAGTAAATAATCCATCTGCTCTAGCACACCAGTCTTGTCAAGCATCAGTGTAGCTGTCTCTCTTATACTGTTTGTATAACACGCGACATAACACCCTTGCTCACGCAGATACTTAATTAAATCAATCTTTTCTTGCCTTCTTGGTGCAGATAAATTAATTGTTTCAACTGTTAGTTGTTGTTTTCGATCATAAATTTCTTCATGCTGATCAGGTTTTACTATGCCCATTTCCGTTAATTTTGACAGCTTTACTTTTGTTGGAATTCCATTAAAAGTAGTGTAATGGTCTTCCATTGAAATTGTGTAATCGCATACTTCTGCTAGTGCTTTATTTAGTGCAACTCGATGCCATTCGCACGCATCAACAATTACCCCATCTAAATCAAAAATTACTAATCTTATACTGTTCATCTTATTGCCTAGTTGCCCAAAATTTTTGCAATGTGTTATCAAAATCATGCTCTTCATGAGTCTTGCATCTGTGCTGTTCAGTATCGATATTTAGATCAGGCACACCATATCTGCTATCTTTAACATATATTTTTCTACCGTCTGATTTAAGCTCTGGTCGCATAATTGAATATTTAAGCATGTTTTCTTTATACCCAAGCTGCTGGAATGTGTAGGCCCACAAAATTTCCATACATATTGAATGATACTTGATTTTAGGCCTTATATTATAAAATGTAGTATTACTAATTTCATCTAGTACCTCTTTCGATATCATAAACATTGGCCCTAAAATAGAAAGAAATTTTTTATTTTTTGGAAATTCTAATTCATTTTCTCTAAACTTCTTTCGGGGCCATGCGCTTGATCTTGATTTATCATCATAACGGTCTTTTTTTGGCCAACTCCATTTTTCGTATGTTGTTATTGGGGCCACTTTGTAATCTTCCTGTAGAATTTCATCAATCCTAGCTCGTTGCTTAATGATTGTGGAATCATGTAGTAAAAAGTAATTTTCATATTGATCCTTTGTTGACTCGTATACATACCACAAGGCACCAGTAGGAAAGTTTTTGTTTTTCACATCTAAAGGAATAATGTCATATTTCTTTTTTAAAACATTAAGATAGCTAGTGTCAGATGAGCCGCTGTCAACCACATAGATATCAACTTTTGAAAACTGTTTTCTAACAGATTTGACGCAGTTAAATATGTGAAACCCACTTTGTTTCGTATATAAACAAGGTATTATATAACATAACTTTTTTTTCATCGCTCAACCTATATTGCCCACCCTTCCATCAAGCTGGATATCTCCCTGTTTTCCTTTTCTGATCCACTTGATATCTTTTGGAAAAAATTTCTTAATATTAATCATACCCTTTCCACTCATATACAAGATTCCATCATGAACTGTTGCATCGGAAAACTCAATTACCCTAGGTAGTGCATCTAATACTTTTGGACTCCAATTGATGTCTTTCTTTTTTACTAGCACAGACACGTCATATGGTTTAATTGACTCACGACCTTTGCTGTCAATGTAAGCCGACGGTTTATGATCCCTCACAATAGCCTCTGAGCAGTCGAAGCCCACTGTGACAAGGTTGTATAATAACAGCCCACCGTTCCAGATGCATAAGTGGCCCGGGACAATCATATGCTTAGCTGGAGGTACAGTCAAAGCTAGGATACCATCATCTCTGATAATTCTTTTCAGTTCCTTTAAAAACACGCCAACATTTATTTGATGCTCCAAAGTATGGCTGCACCATACACAATCGAAATGGCCATCTGGAATCTGAGAACTAATTTCTAAAAAATTTCCTAGATAATCAGGGTTCCTGTGTTCTGACATATCGCATGCAAATGTATCTTTGCCAAAGTGCTTAAAGGTCCTAATGTGATGACCGCCTCCAGAACCAACATCTAACACTGTCTGAAAGTCATTATAATATTTTGTTAATAAAACCTCCATTATTCCTCTACCGCGGGGCTTGGGCGGTAGGTCAATGGTGTCCATAAATTTTCTAACTTCTTCTTTACTAGGAGGCAAATTTGTCACTTTGTCTCCATCAAGCTTTCAGCCATTGTAAATTGCCACTCATAATCAATATCAAAAACTTCCTGTTCTTCCATATGAAACAACTTAATATCACCGGGAGTATTAAAATCTCCCATCCATATCCCTTCTCCAATTTTGTCTAGGCGGCCGGCATAAAGGCAATGTGCCGCTTCATACACCGGTGCGACTGTCTTGGTATTCATTACTGCTTCCGTTAATGGAGTTATCAGATCCTTGTTAAAATTCCAAAAGTAATTCTTTTTTCTAATTACGCCAAACATTCCATCTGATTCTGTGTAAGAGTATGCTCTGACAAACGCGTCGATTGTTTTTGAAGTTAGGAACGGAGCACAAGCATTTACTAGCACACAATATTTATGAGGTAATTTATCCCACCATTCGTACATATCTGTCATAGGTGTGCCTTCTGACTTGGCTGATTTTTCTGTTCGACGATAAATATTAACATTATGTTTCTCGCCAATTTTAAGCAGTTCAGGTTCATGCACGGACAAATAAAAGTTTTCTTGTGGAAAACTTGTACATTTTTTAATCTTTTCTAGCGCGAGGTCTGTTAAAGTAGTTCCCGCAATAGATCTGATCATCTTTTGCGGGACTCTTTGTGAGCCTAATCTTGCTTGGATTACGACGGCTATATCTTCTACATTTTTCATCTGATTATCTGTCTTAAAAATTCATATTGTAATGTGGGCTGTCCTGCTGAAAGGTCATGTAATTTAAAACTCCGAGACAATTTTAAATCATTTAACAAATAGTCGAAAAGCATCACATATTGTCTCTCTTGTGTGCCCGGATCAGAGTTTTTAATCCAATTTGGAAGGTCTTTTCCTAACTCAAATGAATGATTATTGGAAACATCTTCAGTATTGTAGCCGTCAAAACCACAAAAATAAATATTTCTAATCCCCAGAATAATTGCAGTAATCATCAAGCGAGGTCCAATACCGAGCTTGCTTCTATATCTAGTATGAAAGTAGCTTGAATAATTCGCTGCTTCTTTGACATAAGACAATCGTTCAGTTCCCCAGTCTGTAATCTCCTGCAGTACGATAGTATCTCTATCGTTTACATACTCCCATAGTGGATCATTGTAAAACACATCAACCTCATCTAAAAAAGAGGCAACCTGAATGTTGTTAAATTGATCAAACAAAGGATTCTTATAATAATTATTCATTGTCCATACAGGTATATCTTGAAACTGTGAAAAATCAATATTATTAGTCGATGGCCCTCCACCGATAATCAAAACACTATCTTGATTAGCCAACCCAGTAACCGCAGGACATAGACCAATTCTTAAATCAGGAAATACTAAGTCTCCATAACAACGGCCTTCATTAATATCGTCAGAAGTAACACCATCAGCACTAGGTACCTGACCTTTCGCGTTATAGGCAACTACCATATTTTCTATCATTCTGCCCATTTCTGATGCAATTGAGTTCCAAGTTTGATTTGCAAAACTTTGTCGAGGTGAACAAAAGCTATGTTCAATAGGATCTAGGCCCGAGCAATATGTTTGAGCGTTGCTAAATATTTTTTGATGCAACTGGTCAAACCAGATATTTTCATGAACCGCTGATGGGTGCCTTCTTATGTACTGTCTTACCATCGTCTGTAAGTGACCATGGCCGGCTTCGCCAGAGGAAAAAAGATTTGTTAAAACTTGCCGTGTGTGCTTGTGCCAGATCTTTCCATATAGACGATTTCCATCACCCCACGCTTGAGCTTCTTGTAAAGCATTGTTAATGTCAATGTTTCTGTATTTTAAATCATGATCATCCTCTATACCATTGGCCATTGAAACACCCAACTTATCTACAGGGATGTCCCTCGCCGAGTGATTCCATTTTTTTTGCCCGACGGCTTCGCGGAGATGGCCCTTCGGTGATGGTGATTTTTCTTTTACTGATCTATCTTTTACGGTCCAATCCATTTTAACCTCTCAACTTCTTTCTAACTTTAATTTCACCTTCTGTGACCCGCTTTACACCATCGCCGAAGGCAGTCTCAAGCTCTCTAACACCTTTTACAAGCTTAATGAGACCTTGTGGCTCTACAGATGCTAAGTGGTCAGACCCCCACATGGTACGGTCTAATGTGATGTGACGCTCAAGGATCGTAGCACCTAAATACACACTAGCGACTGTTGTTCCAAGACGAAACTCATGGCCACTGTAGCCAACTTCACACTCATATCGATCTTGTAAAGTCTTAATGCACTGTAAGTTTAAGTCTTCGATAGGGGCTGGGTAAGTTGAGTTGCAGTGCAATAGTGCAAACTCTGCTCCTTCTTCGCGCATCCATTCAACTGCTTGATCAGTCTCTTCAAGTGTAGACATTCCTGCTGAAAAAATTACTTTCTTTCCTGTGCGTGCGCAGCCTCTCATTAACTCTTCATTTGTAATCATTGCAGATGGCATCTTAATAAAAGGTAAATCATATTGGCTCAAGAACTCTAGACTATCCATATCCCATGGTGATGCGGACCAAGCAATACCTTTATCACGACAATATTGATCGATTTCGTCGTATTCTTCTTTTCCAAATTCAACACGATACTTGTATTCAAGATAGGTCATGGTGCCCCATGGGGTTTCACGCATAACTTGTTTTTGGTGTTCTGGAACGCAAACATCTGGATTTCGTTTTTGAAATTTAACAGCATCACATCCTGCTACCGCTGCAATATCAATTAGTTTTTTGGCCACAGCTAGTGAGCCATTATGGTTAATCCCGATTTCTGCGATAATATATGTTTTTTTCATTTTATATCCTTTAACTCTATTCTTGGAATTTCTTCACTAAGTGCACTAACCTTACTTACTAGGTGCAAATTAACATTTTTATCTCTCAACCAATTATACAACGGTCCTGAGCCTTTTTGTACCATTTCATATTCAAAATTTCGATTACTTGTTAAATGGGTCTTGGATTTATAAAAATGCTCACCTACCTTGTCGCCACTATCCCACCCAATTGCATATATATTTTTTATACCTACATGAACTGCCATATAAATAACGGTTTCTAGGGTGATACTTGGACCACAAGGCCTATCAACTCTTTTATCAAAAAGACCTTCATCAAAATTATTATTTTCACAGAGGCGCCCAAGGTTACTTTTTGGATATACTAGTGGATCCAAAACTCTACAAAATATATCCCACTGTTGTTGGGGAGCAAACCTTGTTTTTGCATAGGATTCTGTGTAGCCACTGGAGGCTATTACTATGGGCCCAGACTTGACCCCGTAACGATACCCCGCGTATCCATTTATCATTGGTAAGTTACAGTCGTTTATGAAGTGAAAATCAGTCTCTTTCTCATACTCCAAATATGCCTGTTTAACTGAAAACGTCAAAGAGTTTGACATTTTTTTCTTCAATTCTTGCTTGTCGACGTGACCTAACGACGGACCAGATGCGAGTATAAACAAACGTTCATTTGCGTATGTATCTTTTAAAAAGGCGATTCTTTCATCATACGTCTTTAATCGCCTCAACTCTCGTTTTAATTGTCTAGTCTTCTTCATCTTCACTTAATACAAATTCAACTAGCTCTTTACCAATTTTTAAACTATCACCAGTTACTTCAAGCATATATTCTTTTGCATTTGGGCCTCGTTGGGCATATGCTTCAGGCTCGTGTTTCCATTCATTATAGGCGGATCGCAATTGCTTTCTTGCTGAAATATAGTCTGTCTCAAACCAGTTACTGTCACACGAATATACAAATGGAAAGATTTTGCAGTGGGCAGGCGTTAGATAACTGTTTACAATATAGTTGTTTTTAGGATCTACAAAGCCTACATGTCCGCCCTTATCATGTACAATTACAGGAGTTTCGTGGACTAGAGATTCAGCAATTGGCAAACCAAATCCTTCTGCGCGGCTAAAAAGCGCAAACAGATCGCTCTCCCTGTATAGATAATTCATTTGACTTTTTGGAAACAAGCCATAAAGAAGATGAATTTTGCAGCTAGGAGTTTTGGATAGACTGTCGTTCAAGATTGATCTTTTTAAAAGAGTAATTTCATTAGCCATCATTTGTTGTTGCTGCTGTTGATACTCAGGTCTAGAATCTTGAATATTTCCATACGTTTTAACAACTAAAGAGCAATCTTCGTTATCTTTAAATTCCATTAGATATGCTTTGACGACATTCATCAGGGCTTTTCTGTCGGTCCACTGCCCTACTGTTAAGACGTTAAAGTGGTCAGGGGACAAAAGCTCTTGAGGTAGTGGTTCAATTTCCGCAGAGCCGACAAAATCGTCATTAATTAAATGAGGCACCATTTTTACAGGCATCGAATTGTCAAATTTCTCTAAACTAGCTTCAAAAGAATCTTTGTTCCACTGGCACGGGACCACGATTCTGTCTACTTCAAATGCTTTAAGGATATCATTCCATACCGGTGGCATTGCATCTGTCTCCCACACCGTAACACAGGTTGTGGTCGCTGATTTCGATGCAAAAAACTTAGTTGCGTCTATTTTCCAAGCATAAACAGGAGGATGATGGAATATGTAATGAAAGTCCTCGGCCTCAGTCCAAGCATCTATCTCTTCGTTGCTGTCAAAAGAAAGCATATTGAGAAATTCAGCTTCTTCTTGTGTTAAAGCACTCTGCTCATCCGCATTAATAGAAAGTACTTTTAAATCAATATCTAATTTTTTTTCTTGAATGTAGTCATACATAGAACGCAAATAGCCGCGACCAGCAACGGCGTATCCGCTAGGATCACCTAGCTGGCCTTGATATAATATCTTTTTTGTCATAAAGTAATAACCGAAGTAGATTGTGGAGAAGACGCCTCAAGTGTCTCTAGGACTGACTCTACAAATTTATTTTGTTGAATCTCTTCTGAAAATTCTTTTTCGACGTGAGCTTTTAATTTTTTAGCATCGCTTAGAGCCAAATCATATGACTTGTAAATTTTTCTCATGGCGCGCATAAAACTTTTTTCATGTGGGAAACACCAGCTAGACTCAGGAATCAGCACTCCATCCCATACTGCTTCTTTTTGAATTGGTTTGACACTAAAGTCTACCTTTTGTCCCAGAAAACGCATGCGGCCATGCGATTTACGAGCTTTCTTGCCGGCGCCTCTCTTAGTTGTGACATACGCATTCATATAATCCTTTATACCCCCCCAGTTGGGTGCAACAATTGGTAGTCCAGCTTGGGCAGCTTCAAAAATAGGAAGCCCGAAGCCCTCACCATGGGCAAGATTGATAAAGGCATTAACGTTAGGGTGCCTGTAGAGTCCAGCCATCTCTTCATCGGACATATTTCCATGAAGTAAATACAATTTGCATTTTCTAGGCTTTCCATTCCAAGGTGCTTTATCATAGTTTTTAAGATATTGCTTTAACCTAGCCTCAGTATAAATCCTATCCACGTAAGAGTTCTTAGCTAGACTAGTTTTAATAATCAGACCAACATCTTCATTATCATTAAATTCTCGCATAAAACCTTGAAGGGTTTCGGGCAAATTCTTACGGTCAGACCACTGAGCAACCACTAAGAAATTAAATTTTGTTTCAGGCTTGAAGTCTAGCTCGACTGGTTCTAACTGTTTGGTTGGGAATCCTACAACATCAATTGGCGTAGTACACCTAGCTGAGATTGTATTTCCGGCCGAATCTCTGCCTTCGTACTCAGTATTTTCAAATGCTGCTTTAGTGTGCTCAGATACTGCAATAATCCTGTCTACATTTTGACATGACTCAACCCATTTGTGTGAAATAAGGGTTGTTTCTGTGCCTGCTGTATATCCAATATTTTTTGGTGTAATTCTTTGCCATTCTTGTGGAATGGTTACTTGAATAGACGCATCAAATGCTAAGACACCTTGCTGCTGACACTGTTGAGCATGGGTTGTAGTGTTTCTGATTACACTGTCCATCTCTCTGCGCTCATCATTGTCGTCGCTAATCCATCCAGTCTGCCCCCAATTGGTTGGAGCCAAATATACATCAAATAGATCAGGCCTAGATTTTAGTGCTCTATATGCGAATCTAGCTTGCTCGCCATATCCTGATCTGGTGAGTAGTGGGCCTCTAATTAAAACTTTCTTTTTTTGCGTACTCATTTATGCTACCTCCGCAAAATACCAATTTTTGTAATTCTTTCTCTCGTTCCATGATCCATAATTTTCCACTACATTGTCCATTAATTCAACCCAGCTTTTACAAAAAGATTCAAAGCCATAATTTACCAAAACATGATTTCGACCTGCAAGGCCCATTTGCAATCTTTCTTCCGCGGTTTTATTAAACATTTCTTCTAGTGCTCCGACGACTAGTTCTTGTGAAAGACGATCTTCGTAGATATAAGGTACCTGTTGTGAACCAATGATTGATTTTGAAGTCGGTTCCAAGCCAATTCCAAACCAGCTTTCGCCATCAGTTACTTGCTCTTGCAAACCGCCAGTCATTGTCACGATAATTGGCGTGCCACAAGATAATGATTCTAGTGTTGCTAGTCCAAACCCTTCGGCATCAGAGATGTTCACAGTTACATCTGCCATGTTATACATCAACGCCAGAGATTCCGCAGGAAGCTTGTTTGTAGAAAGATAAATTTCTCCATTAGTTAAATTTAAGTTTTCTAGAATAGCAATTAAATCTTGTCCATTCGGATCTCTTGGCTCAGTGTGCATAATCAATCTTGCCTTATCTCTACCAACCCTATCTAGAAAA
>CEOW01133341.1_pt1 | contig 16871 bp, 39 predicted proteins | sample 530621 | NCBI WGS metagenome assembly CEOW01 (sample SAMEA2620734, study PRJEB7988) | marine metagenome | isolation source: saline water (ENVO:00002010), including | reverse complement strand
TTATAGATCTCAGTGGTTAGAGTAGGCAGTTTAGGGATAATGCGTAACTGATTGTTTGGTGATGCAATATAGTAATCATCACCATCCTCAAAGATTGCGGATATGTTAGTTAGATCCCATCTGATATTATTAGAGGAATCAAAAATCTTTACGTCTGTATTGACAAAACCAGGATCTGAGATCTCAAGTCTCTCTCCTACATTAGCATAAGGACTTGAACTAGAAGGTGTAGCACTGTATAATACACCTAAGATGAGTACAGAGTTAGTACCAACACTCGCACTAGTAGCGTCATATACCAAATCACCAACATAATGAGAAGATGCTGCTGATCTAGTCTTAATAACGAACTGATCTATAGTCTTTTCTTCAAAAGTGAAGGTTTCGTTGTTGATATTGAACTTTCCTGTGTCACTCCACCCCATTGTGGAGAATACATCAACTACAGTACTAGCATTATCGATATCCGCACTCAAAGTAGTCTTTGCGGATAATATGAACTGACCATTAACAGTTTCTTCCGCAAGTATCAATTCGTACAAATCGACACCATCATGCCTTCCACTGAAGAGGACGTTATCTATGACCGCAGAAGCGTAGGCCCCGTCTACGTTTTGGACGATCTCTTTTCCGATAAATGACTCTGGAGTACCAGAAAGGATTTTTGCCTTAAGAGAATAATTTTTGATCCAAGTAGACTCAGAAGACTTGATCGTTTGCTCTCTAGGGTATTTTACCTCTGGAGCAGGATCATCCTTGACCAGACATTTGAATAAAAACTTGATTGATTGAGCAGTACCCTTCGATTTATAGAAATCTGCAATATTTTTGACTAAAGTACGCTGATCAACGCTATCATTAAGATAAGCAACAGGAAAATCAGGTAAATACTGAGATTCGAAACTCTTTATAAGTGCAAAGAGAAAAAGATTGCTAATATTATGGACTTTTGCAGGAACAGTGTGATCTGCTGCCTGAGTAGTAACAAATGTAGACTCTTGATATAGATCTCCCAGCTGGGTGTTACCAGAGACTCCTCTACTGACCTCTAAGAACTGTGTAGAAGATTTAGACTTATAGAAACATATCTCATCATCAATGTGCAAGTAACCACTCTCAGGGAATGCACTGGTGTCCTGGACCGTTATAGACAGATCCGTTGATTGTACAAACTGGGTTAACTGTGTATTCTGTTTAAGGATACTCTCGTCATAAAAATCAATATCACGATATGTTGCAAGGTGATTTGCAATATCCAGAGGTTGACCCTGTAATTCTAATTGCTCATAGTACTTTTGTATGAACTTTCCAAACAGTTCATACTCCTCGCTGATAAACGAAGCGAGTTGATTCTCTATTAATAGTGAGGTCTTCCTTGCAGTCTTTGGCACTATTCTTTAGTCGCTGTAAATTTGCTCTTTGCTACATCTACGTCAAGATATACTTCTCTAAGTACAGTGACATCGTTAGATGCAGGTTTCACACGCAGTTCAATACGATTATCAGAAAAACTTCCTTGAATGATTGTCAGGTCATACAACATGATCTCACCTTTGGCATAATCTATATCACCCAAAGAGTCATTTAGGACAATTTTGTCGCCTGACACTGGATCTAGTCTATATAGGACTATTTTTCCAGATCGATCCTCCAAATACGTGGTATAGTTTGGATATTCTAAGGTTATGAAACCTGTTGAAGAGACCACTGGATTATCACAATCTGTATCGAACTCATTCTGATAACAGATCTCATAGAATGTAGATGAATTCAACTGTGCAATAAAATCTTTTCTGAGTGTGACTGAGGTTAGGTTAGATTTGATTGCTCTATCCGACTCGTCAATGACACTCACAAATTTAGAATATCTGAACTTACCATTGAATTTCTCAGTCTGAGAAGTCTTCAAATATTCTGTGATACCCTTAGCAGCATTACCTGCTACTTGTTGCGGAAGTAGTTCTGTCTTATTTCCATCAAAGAAGATTTTCGAATCTAATTCAACATAAAGAATAGAAGGATCCACCAATACTGGTCTAATCGATCCAATAGAATACTTCTTCAGATCATTCACAATCTGATTCTTAGTATATGCAGAAAGGAATGACGCATCAGTAGGTTTGATAGCAATAAAGACCTTACCATAGTCAGGTGGTACTTGCTCCTCTCCACCAAATACAATAATATCACTAATTGCAGGATATACGTTACGTGCAATCACTTCATAGTCAGAACTTGTGACTGCTCTGTTCTGTGAAGAGAAGAACTTAGGTGCAAGATACTTGATCTTAGCAACACTCTCAATATCCTCTCCACCTTCTGCTTTCTGTAAAGTTGTGATTCCACTGACACTGAAAGGAACCGTTAATGTACCTCCACCATCGTCTAGAACACCACCAAACGTAAATGTCTTAGCACCATTAACATCTTTGCCGTGAGTGACCACATAGGAGATCTCAACGACGTTTCCGTTATCTAGTGATTTACCTAATACACCATCTCCAAAGATAATCTCATAAGACTCATCTTCAATCTCATTCACAAAATAGATTAATGAATCAGCATTCACACCAGGATCTAGAATATTATCTGCTTTCTTCCACTCCTCGAAGTCTGTGCTGTTTGAGCTATTGTATACTTTTATCGTTAAAGTGTTGATATCTGCCTTACTATTCTCAATTTTGAACTTCTGTCCTTTTAAGGCTGTGGAAAACGCCGTTCTAGTTGTGATTAACGTACCCTCAACTATCTGGATATCCTCAAATTGTGCAACACCGTTTGCGACTTCTGCCTTAAAGTCCTTTGTTGCTACAAATTGATAGTTAGTATCGTCAAAATTAGTTAAGAATCCTGTTCCTGCTTTTAGAAGAACATAATCAGGAGCGTTATTCGGAATATTAACGTTAAAATTAAGTCTCGCTGTCGATGCTGTAATTGACTTGGGAGTATAACCTAACTGTTTCGCCAGAGACACCACATTGTCCCTCAGAGACGCAGAATCTAGAAACAGTTCATTCACTACCATATTGGTATTAAATGCTGTATAGTACGTATTATAAGCAAGTACGTCTAAAAGTTGACTCAGGGTAGATCCTTCGAAGTCATAATCGGTAAAATCTGTTTCTGCTCTCAAATAATCCTTGAGAGATGACTTTATATCTTTAAAGTCAAGATTGGCGAGTTGTGTGTAAGGCATTATCGTGTACGGCTCAAGAAGAAGTCTACTGTAACAGGAGGTTGTCTAAGTCCTAAAATCTTATAACTCATCTCTACATCAAATCCATCATCGGAATGATTTGGTTCAATGGACAATGATGTAATCGCAACTCTTGGTTCATACTCTTGTATAGAACTCATGATTGCAGACTTGATTAAACTTGCAGTAGCGTAATCTAACGGTTCAAATAAAAAACGGCGAAGACTGCTACCCAATTCGGGTTGAAACAGTCTTTCGCCTTTATTAGTTAACAAAAGTGTTGTGATAGATTGTTGAATGGCAGCAGCGTTCTTAGTAACCAACAAATCGTCAGTTACAGGATGCTTTTTAAACGTAAGTGATAAATCCTTGAAGGATTGTGTAAACTTAGTAGCCACTCAAACAAATTAGAATACTCCAATTTATTTAGACGCTATAAAATGTATATTTAAGGAACAACTCCTCTCCTTTCTTAATAGGTCGGATCGTCATCATATGATAGATCTTACCCCACTCCTCTTGCTTATACCCTTTTACACAGTTTGGATCATCGGAATGATTCACAAATCCCCCTAAAGGAGTTCTCATAATATCATTATCCACTACGACATGAGAAATACCCAGATAAACATTATCTGGTATATCCTGAGTCGCAAAAAGACCTTGCCCTGCGACGGGACTGTCTTTAACATGTAGATAATCTGGTAGTGCTTGATACATTTTAACTATTCCTTTCGGAGATTTCGGCGTTTCGGAGCACCGCCCTCTAACGTCCTTGACCTCGATACCTCTTAGGTGCTTTATTCCTAGAAGATGCAGAATACTTCGTATGCTGTCCATTTCCCTGACGAGTCTTCTTCGGAACCGCCTCCACAAAAAGATTCACACCACTCAAAGTTTTTTTACGGATTGCCATAGTAATTAACTAACTCCTTTCATTATAACACAAGACTCGCTAACCGACAACCACACGGTCATATCCTCCAGTAATTGTTCCCTGACATGCAGAGTCCCCTGAACGTGCGAGTGGTTCTCCACCTACCTCGACAGTTGAGGATCCTGCGTTTACCGCAGTGACATGTGGAACACAGTCTTTGCCAACTAGATGGGTATGTGATTCTAGGGCAGAACCTTCAACTGCTGCTGCTTTACCGCCTATCATCACAGAGTCGTCTCCAGATGCAATAGTCGTTGTACTTTCACAGGAGTGTCCAGTACTTACTTGGTCTCCTTTTCTTGCTGCTGCTGGCATTCTTCTAAAGCTATTTGTACACTCTCAACATATTTACCCATAGAAAGATGTAGAGTGTTTATCGATATAGTGTCATGAATGAACAGAATATCTCTATGCATTGATTCATCCACCTGTATATCTCCCTAATATATCAATCTTCTTATAGATGTCATCCAACGTCTGCGTCAATGTCCAATACTCCTTCGACATGGGTGGCTTGTACATTAATTGGAGGTTCTCTAAACTCTTCACTCTCTGTTCCAAGTTCGTCAATTTCTGAGACAACTGCTGGAGTTGCTCGTTCAACTGTTTTAGTGTCAATTGTTGCTGTGGATCCATCATCTACTCCTTGAAAGCGTTTGTTAGCAGCATTCTCAAATTCATCACAGAAATGTTCAAAATCATTCAATGCTTTCTCATAATAGTTTAAGTTCTCTCTGGTCATAGTCCCATGCTCTTCCCAAAACTTGAAACTGGTTTACCTCCAGACATACCTGGAAGATCTCCAATGGGGTCATTTGCTGGATCACTCTTAAACCTTGCGTCTAATTCGAATTGTTCGAATCGTTTCTCAAGATGACTGATACGGCGATCTAGCGTTTTTTCCATATCCCCTACCCGACTCTGCAATTGCATTAACTGCATCAGGATTTCACTTGTTGTAACTCTTGCCATGCTTATAAAATGATTATAGTAATTATAACACCTTCTGCGAATGCTAACCACTGTATTTGATAGTTTGATAACCCAGTTTTCTTTTGGAACCATCGGATACTTTTCTTATGCAGCATCGCAGTTCCGATTCTTCGTTGATTAAACCACCTCGCAACCTTCTCTGCTTTGCTTAATTCTCTATATGCCATAACGAACCTTTTTGGGGAAATTTTTGCTGGAAAATTTTTTTGGAATTCAAGGTTTTGAATTTCTAATTTTGTAATTATATTTATCACGCTCTGGGAAACGTTTGTAGGTTAGAAAGGTTCCACGTTTTTCGCTCGGCAACCCCATCGGTCGGGGGATCACAAAAAAACCCTGTCTTTCGGACAGGGTGTGTTAGACTGTTTAGTAGTAGCAACCGTTGCGACTCTCGCCCCAACCGTTCCTAAAATACTCCTCACGTTCTCGATCCCTACACTGTGGGTCGCCTAGATCATCCATGACATCTTGTAAGAAATTCACGGGTGAGACTTCGACTGTGTGAGGTGCGATACCTGCACATGCTCTGTCATGCTCGGCAGTCATCTGAGCAAGGATTGATTTCATAGCAGCAATGACAACGGGGTCTTTACGTGCTGCTTCGTTTGTGATGAAGATGTTTTGATTCATGCTCTTATTATAGAGGATGAGGGGACGGCATGCCATCCCCCCTTAACAATCAGTAACACAACTCGCATCGGATGCCAGCACCTTGATAAAATGCCAACATCTCAAGTGCTTTCGCTTGGGTGCTGAAAGAAATCTTTCTAGCGTTGCGTTGGTCGTTGGGTGTCCAGTAGCGAATAGTCATTAATTAAAAATGGCGTTGGTTTGCACTTGTGAGATGAGAACAGATTCTTGATTGAACTGTTTCTTGTATGCTGCTGCTATGCAGTTGAGTGATATCATGTGATCATCAACCTCATCATCAGCAACCTCAAGATAGAAAATCTTGGTCTGTTCAAGCGTACCTTTCCAGAGACCCTCACCGTCTATGAATGTGCCATACTCAAAGTGTGGCATAATCTCACGGCGAATAAACTCGTCCATCATGAAATCAGTAACTGTGCCATTGTTGGGAATGTCACGACCCATGATGAGTTCAAGTCTTTTCAAATGTGCTCCTTTGTGTGTACTCTCTTATTATACACAAAAAAAGACCCCGTGCTAGGGGTCTTGGGACACTTTGTGAACTGTCACCCAGTAATAAAACAATCGGGTGGGTTCTTGCCATAATGGGTTGAAATGATCTCGTCTGCTGTCTCTTCGAATTCTTGATCATTGATGTGATCAATTAATTCTCTCTCAGACATTGAACCGAAATACTCAGTAAGACTAGAGCGAATGTATCGCTCCATGTCGTTGTTGTTCATTCGGTCGAGTTCGATTTCAACGTAGTCTTTGACTAACCAATCGAAGGTGCAATCATTCGCTTCGGGCATTATTGGCACATGTCCTCGAATCTTTGACGGACAGCGAATTCGATGTCGTCTGAATTACACATAGCGATGTCACCTGTTTCGGTGAGTTCGCTGATGACCTCTTCGTAAAGAGATTCTAAAATTGATTCGTGATGAAGTGTGCTCATTAGTCGTAGCAAAATGGGGTTGGATTGAAAATGATCTCGCATGCAGCGTCGAAGTCTGCTTCGTTGATGTGATCGGGTACACCCAAATCCATTAACATTACAAGAGCGTCTGCGAGTGCGGTCTCTTGTGCTTCGGTGAGTTTGATGTTTCTCATGTGCTTATTATAATCCGTCTGCATGAACAATCAAGCAAATGTAACGGATTACAACAACGATGAGGACAGTTCAATAACTGACCGTGTAATCAAGATCCAAAGCGACAAATGAATTAGAATGACATTCTAAGGGGTCATCCTCTTCGGGGTGCTCATCATAGTATTTTAATTCATTTTCTACGTACTCTTCCCAGGTCATCGGCGGCTCCCTCGCAGTACTTGTAATTATAACATGAATAGCACATCTTCACAAAAGTCTTTGCATAAAGAAACAATGCATAAGGTAGCAACGTTTCATTGCATTGCGAAGCAATGTAGCGCAATTGGATTTCTCTCCTATAGGTATAAAAAAAGAGGGCGGTCCGTTGGTGGCGTGTTGCGTTACGGACCTTTAATAATAATAAACCTAATTAACCCTTACGGATATCACCTGACTATGGTGTATCCGTCGAAAAATGGGGTGTTACGGTCTCCAATGTACCAGGTCCAGTCATGCTGGAAGATACGTAGACCATACCCGAAAAAGTTCTCAAGTAGAGCATTTAGACGTGACTTGGTTGTGACTGTCTCCCAACCTGCACTGCTCAATTGCAAATCGCCATTGTCATGGACCACAGCGATTAGATTGTTATGCAAATACACCTCTGAACGGTTCCCCATTCTGTCAACACGTGTGTTGTTGTTGTGCCATGATACACGGTTGTTAACGGCGTTGTTCATTTGCTTTTCAATCTTTCTCATAGATGCTTTGGTTGAGTACTCCTTAATTATAGGGCAATGGGTGCATAATGCAATGCACCCTGTGCCACTTTTTTAATTGGTTTGACTATCGTAATAGTCGTGAACGAGTCTGATAGAATTAATATCCCACTCGCTCACATATTCATCAATGACATCAAATGAATTAATGTCAGCGTGTGCAAGTTCTCTTGCTGCGTCCTCTGACTCAGCATCAACCTCAATGGTGAAATAGTTCACCTCGCAACATTCAATTAAAAATGTCTTCATTGTCCTAGATAACCAGCGAACATCATTCCTGGTTCATCATAAAACCAAGTGCAGTCAACATCTGGGTATTTCTCACGAAGTTCATAATAGATCCCCTCTGGTGGTGCCCAGGCAGTTTCGAATTCACATTCAAAACTGTATTCGTCACCATCACAGTCTGCTTGGTCTATGTCCCACTTCGTACCCCAGTTGTTCACATTCCAATCATACCATCTATCATCATTTTTACCTGATGGGAAATCGTATGATGTATGGAATACGTCACCTTGAGAGTTCTTATGCTCTCTTAATTGTGGTAACTCGCCTGCCTCGTTTGGTGTATTTTTCCAATCAGGACTAGGTTTGATCTGATTGAATACATTATCACTTTCAAAGATCTTCCGAAGTTTAGCAATTTGCTCTGTGTCTTCAGAATAGAATGAAACACGATTGTTGCACCAATTAGGCATAGATTCTCCATTTAGGTTTGATGTGGACGAGGTTCGAATTAAAGAGATTTCCACAGTACGATCACCAAGATTACTTGCATCCATCCGTTAGGATGAAACTCGGTCATTTAAGATCCTTCTGAATTGGTTCTCACCCTTGCCGTCCACATATTCATTATAGACAAAAAAAGACCCCTGTTAAGGGGTCTTGTGACACTAATTAAATTGACACACTCTGCACGTATTTCAACGTTGCATCGTATACAGTGCGAACATCCTTGACTAATTCCTGGACCTCGTACTGATGGATTGCCCATCGTGCCTTGATGTCCTTGATGTATCGATCAGCAGTGATTAGTCTTGCTGATGATGGACGGGAAGACTTAACAACTGTTTTTGTTGGTGTCTTCTTTACTGCGGTGACCTTGCGTGTGCGTCTCTTACGAGGTGCTTTTGCTGGTGCTGTTGCAGTTGCTGTCATAAATGAATCAAATTTGATTGACTGATTCATTATAGAGGGTGGCAGTTGACAAAATCACGAGTGTTAAGAGATTGTTGTAAAAAAGTCCAGTTTATCAACTGTCCACCAATTGTCCTATGTCATATGGTCGTCGTGATAGAATGCATATTCATCTTTTTTAAACTTGTTGACTTTCTTTTTCTTATTCCTCCTTACATTTTTGATATCAAACCCATAATCATCGAAGTCATTAACATATACATCCTTAATATTGGACGATTTGTTATACTTACTGTGTTTTGCCATTGTGACAGCGAGCGTGGTGGTTTATTTATTCTCTACCAGGACACCTGATTTGATGGATTGATTAATAAATCGTCCCACAGATCCCCCTTCTAATTGTAATTCATGAGATGTAAGTGTTTCACATAGTTTATCAACAAATTGTTGTATTTCTTTGCAATTAAAGACATATTCTTTGTCTATATTGCTATTATAGACGATTTTCACAGTGTTGTCAAGTGTTTCGACTGATTTAATCGCACTTGATGTGAATTTATCGTAAATCATTGACATTTTAGGGCGTTTGCATTAAGTTTAACTCGAAAAAACTCGAAAATACGCAAAAATACACTTTTTAACCTTTTTAAAGTTCTTAAAAAGTCAAAAAAGACAAATTTCGTGCTTTTTCGTTTTCCACAGGTTGTGAAAAACTCAAAAAGTGCTGTTTTTGCTGTTTTCCTCGCTTCTCCCCATATTATAGAGGATCTTCGAGTGTTTTCGAGTCCTTTTGTGACACTTTGGGGACTGGCACAAGGGAACTTGACAAACGGTAGGGCGTAGCCTAAGACGACATCTCTAGAGCACCTTACATATATTTTTTAAATGATTTAAAAAGTTTTCCACAACACCTCTAAAAACTGTGGAAAACTCAGTTGTACCAGTGTGCGGAGTGTCATCAATCCAACCCCAATCCAGGTAGATTGTCTCTAGACTGTTCATAGACTGCATACTGTCTTTTTACGATAGATTTCATGTCATTTAGATATGATTGCATGATACATTCATCACTGTTTGATTTAATTAAATCTTGTATGTGTAGTATGTGTTCTGCTATGAATAACAGTTTAGTTTGGTTGTTCATTCTCACAATAGTCTATGTCAATTTCACATAAGATATCATTTCTATCTTGTACGATAGGTTTAAAGTATTCAATCATTGTTGATCCTAATACTGACCCACATAGAATAGTGAGTAGAATTAATACAATTCTCATTGATAGTATGCTGGTTTGTATTTGTTATTGTATGTCATGCCCGACTCATTCTCTACTGTTCTTCGTAGATCATTTAATTCTTCATTGATCACATCATTACATTCAGTCAGTTGTTCTGCTTCAATCAGATATAATACTAATTGTATTTGTGCATCTGATAATGGAATAAGAGTTTTCATCGTTTAAATGTCAGATTAAATGAGAGTGAGACACGATTGTGATTTGTTTCATTGATACGTGTACCATGCATAAGAAATGATGGCCACAACACGATTAGTCCTTTCTTTGGTATGATTTGTCGTGCCATGTCTAGATGAGCAATCATATAATTGTTCTCAGACACGTAGTGTGGTGAATGAAAGTAAATGTTCCCATCCCTTTGGTTGGTACTCACATAATACACGCCACTGATGTCGCTGCCACCATGACTGTGCAAGTGTGCATACTGTCCATTAGTAGTTGACGTGAACCATGAGTTGTTAATATCATAGGGATCATGTGATTTAATACCAATATCATTTAAGTATTGTGTCACATGATATTGAAGAAACAACTGAAATTTCTCTGACTTTTCTATCACATTTGATGCAAATGGATCAGGTGTCAGATGATGTGTATCAGATGACCAACCAGGACGATGAACAAACTCGGTGAGTGTTAAATCATCATTGAGTTCTTTTCTCTCTGGTATAGAACATTGATACTCATATAAGGGAAGGGGAAACCACTGTTCAGTTGCCATTAGTTTGTTAGATATTGAAATGTATGAGGTCCTGTTGGTTCTTTGATTTCAAATTCAACTGTTTCAAACAATCGCATGAGAGTCTTTGAATACATTCTGTATCCATTACCCACATACAATTGTCCTAACAACACTGAAATTGTAGCAGATGACCAAAAGAAGTAATACCATCGTGATTTTACTTGTGCCCTCACCTTGTCTCTTTTACTAGTCATACAAATTGTTCTGTTCATTAGACATTATAAAACCCCTGACAGTATTTGTCAAGGGTTATGTGGATGAATTATTCTATTGTAATGTTAGGGAAGCAACGACCTACACATTCGTTTGTCTCCATGCACTGCATCTGCTTCAATTATACAGTCGTAGTAGTCATCTAATCTTGTGAGCGTGTCCTGTGTAGTGGGGTGCTCGATATGTTTCCACTCTGCTAATTGGTTCTGCGAGATGAGATTGTGCATTTATTGTTACCTCTTTAGAATTTGGTTATCATGATGTAGAGAGAGATTCACTTCATCGGTCTGTCCTTAATTCTACCACTATTTATGGTGGAATGGACACATTTATGAGTGATGGTAACAATAATTTATGCCTACGTGCTTATACTTAGTCTGCTTGTAAAATGTAATCTATACAGTTTGGGTGACCATGAATGTATGGGACATCCTCAGTTGCTTCTATCTTTGCTTCGTATGAATTCTCTGCATATTCACAGATTTCATGTGTATGCATCTGATGGTCATGATAACCAACAACATAGTGTGACATTAGATTCTGACTCGAAAGACTATACTATATCTATACAAATGTGGGTGATCTAGTGATGGTCCAAGTCCTCGATGACTGACATAAGCAGGAAATATAATTATTCTTCCTGGTTTGTACTCATGTGTCTCGATGACACGGTCCTTGTCTAGGATTTGAAACTGTCCTCCCCACTCTTGACACCACTCAGGGTTTGGGAATACCATGATAGTAAGTTCATCACTCGTACCATCTATGGAGTCTATGTGTGATGATCCATCACATCCTGAGTGTTGTAAGTTGATGAAAATCTGCTGCAAATAATACTCATGCTTTGAGATAGCACATATTCTCTCAAACATATCAAAGAATGGTTGTGCTTTATCATGTAATACTGTGCATCTATTCAATGACTTGCGTTCAAATAATGTGCATCCCAACAGTCTATGTGAACCACTGTCACCAAATGGCCATGTCTTACGATTAGCTATGTTGTTTGCTTTGTAATCTAATTCATCATTCAGTGCTTGATATATGTTATACAAATACTGTTGATCAAATTGATTATCTATTATTTTTGCGATCATCGTTCACTGATTTCATTGCGAGGTGTTCAATTAACAGATATAACCACACGATACTCAGCACCATGATAGCAAATAGTCTGATATTTTCTGCATTAACTACGATCATGATTCACTCTTTGGATTTATGTAGTAGTTGAAAGCAACACTGATACGATCTTCATCACTGTATGACTCTTCAACATAATGCCACACATGACCAGGTAATATGTACATTTTACCTGCTTCACTCGGTACACTGTATTGAAAATCATCATACAACTGTGAGTATGTTGACCCATCATTGCGAGCCACAATCATCTTGCCACTGTTATCAGGAGTCTTAATGAATGCAACTGCAATTAAATCTGTGCGTCCATGGTGGTGTATAGCATTATAGTGATGTTTCTCATTGATGTTCACCCACCAACCCACATGATCTTTACGCAATTTCTTCTTAAACTTACCAGTTGTAATACTATTACACAAATCCCAACAGTCTTTCTGAAGATTTGAGAGACTTTGTGGGATTTGATTGAGTATTTCAATAGGACACTGTGGTCCAAAGACTGGTGACTGCCAACCTCCGATGTTGCTGATAGACTGAGAAGGATAGTCTTGCTTAAGGATGTATGTATCCTCAACAAGTCTATCCAAATCATGATCTAGATTAACAGTGATGATGAAGTCCTGGAATATCTCATCCACGACCACACGATTCATGTCAATAGTCATCTATTTCATTATGTGCTTTCCATTCTGCATACATGCGTCCGTAGACCATGCCTTCGTTTGATTTGAGTGGAGATCCTTCAAGAATCTCCCTCTCTCGCTTGTTGATAACATTGAATGCGTCTGAGAGATACTCTCGTTCCCATCCCTTGATACGTTCAGACTTTTCCATTTAGCAATCCTTGCATAATTTACGTAGTGTCTCAATGTTTTCTAGGATCTTAGCAGATGCTTCCTCATCATGTTTGGTTTGTGCTTCACAATATTGAAGAACCAAAACACGCAATGATTCAGCGATTTGTGATTGATTCATAGAGTTCTTTGAGCTCATACTCGTCGTAAAAATGAGTGGACTCGTTTATATAGTTGTCGGGATCCATCCACTCGAACCATTCATCCGCAAAAGCGAGGGCATCATCTACCCTTTCCTCCGCAATCAATGCTCTGAAACGATCCATGACCCACTCACAAATATTGTCACGTTCTCCTGATACACGGATTTCCATGAACTCTGATTCTGGTGTTTGGTTAGTCATTAGTTACGCTCCAGTGATGCAATGTTGTTCAAATGATCGTATTGTACAAGGCGATAACCCTTTGGTATCAAGGACTCTAGTGCTTTAACAAACTCAAGAGTGAAACGAGATTGGTAATTCCAAAATGTTCTGTAATCTCTAGAGTAAGGATCAGCGTTAGTATTAAGTCGAACGGTAAATGCAGAGCGTTCGTTGCACGTGTCGATAGGTGCGAGTAATTCTTTAACATGAGATACTACCAGTGGAGACAAGCGTTGTGCCTTTAGTTGTTGGTTGTAGAATTTCTTTGACATAGTAGGTTGTTACCTGTAGGATAGTGTAGCAGAGAATGGTATGAGTGTCAAGTGGTGTATCTATATCATGTATAGATACCCACCTGCCCAGTCTGCTCTACGTAAACACTCTAGTCTTGATGCTTCGTCCATTAGATTGAATCTGATGTGCTTTGCTGGTTTGTTATATCCTGCTGGTTTGTACACATCACCTGTTTTCTTATCTATGAATGCATGTACTGATGAATCTCTGTACTCATACTTAGGTGAAGGTCCCATGTCATCAAACTCTTGCATAACAATCTTGATGTACTTACGTCCTACGTATGATACAAATTTGTTAAGACCTGCTGTACCCTCCATGATCTTAGAGAGAGCACCTTGATGATATCCAGTGGAATCTCCTTCCTTAAGGATAGATCTGTTGTGCATTGCGATGCTATGATCTTCAAAGTCTTTGTCTAATGTGTTGATTAGTTCTTGTGCTCTTTCTGCTACGGTCATGATTAGTAAGATTGTTGTGTATGTACTTATTATAATGGAAAAACAGGCAGTGTGAACCACCTGTGTACCAGTTTATGAACTGGTCTCTAGTATAATATCTCTTACTCTCTCACGATCTAGACTATCACCACCACCCCATGTGTAATGTACATACTCTAGGTCACCTTTCTCAATTCTCTCAATGTACACGTCAAGTGCATCTTCAATCTTCTGACTAGTTAATCCATCTATAGGATATAATACATCTGGGTGTGTTGGTAAGTAGAATGATTCAACATACTCAACGAATAACTGTCTATTTGCTGCTGCTTCTGCTTCTTCAATAGAATATGGTTCATCTGATACCATTCTTTCAGCGAATTCATTGAGTTGACGTGTCATGTGTTCCTTTGTTTGTTATGTACTTATTATAAAGCATATAACCACGCATGCAATCAATCGTGTACAGTTTCTGAACTGTCCACTTTCTTACACTCTTTCCAATATTGCCTGTACACTAACAAATTACATTGTTTGTAACCATGTAGTGTATTCTCATCCTCCCACTGTGCCACACATAACGTAAAATAATGGTGATCTATAAATGTGATGAAACCTGACTCATCACCGTATTGTATATGATCACCGACAGAGAATGGGAAAGACATAACTATAAGGCAAATTTACTTATAGAAATACATGTCATGAATGTCAGCATAATTACGACATCCCATCCTTTAGTACGTATGAAATATGGTATGCTAATTGCATCAGCAATAGCATGCATCACAGTACCAGTGATGACATTTACATGAAGGATAATAAAATATGAGATCACAATCATACATGATCCAATAATCCTGCTAATTGTATCTACTTTCAATGTCATGCTACTATCCACTCATGCTTTTCTGCTTTACGCTTACAGTACATACAATACAATGCAGACCATGCAAAGTTGTACACTCTTGATGCACCATCACAGTGTGGACATACAATCCATCTACCGTCACGTGGTGCTCGTGTGCGATTGTTTACATTCATTGGTCGCTAGGGAATGAGATTACATTAGTTGAATGATCTTCAACTGCTACTATTTCACCAGTCCTGTCATAATGAGCATCAGCAATTTGACATGCTTCTTTATAACTTTTGGTGAACTTGTTTGGTTCGGTGTAAACAATGAACATGTAATCCTCATAATATGGTGAGCGAAAACAAAACTGAGGGTCGTCTGTGTATGCATTACCCCAACGGTCATGTGACTGCTTCTAAGTCAGTCTAGTCAGGAACTCGTTTGTTTTCGCATTCTTATTATAATGGATAAAGTATCGGTTGCAACCATTTGTTAGACACTTGTAACACTGGCACACTACATACTGCTACCCTTATGGAATTTTGCTATATCTGACATAGTGATATGAGCAGCATACTTATATTCATTCATTTCTTTCTTACCTGGAATTGTGGTAGGAGTATACTCATACCCTTCTTCAGGTGATGGTGTCCAGTCAGGATCTTTACCCCACTCATTCCAGTCCTCCTCATTTAATAGGACTGTCTTGGGTGCTTTACCACTCATCTTAGCAGCATCATCAGCATGTTGTTGATGATATGATTGAAGTCTTTCTAACTCTGACTGTAAATCAGAATGAAACTCATCAACAGATGCATCATCAAGATACATTTGAATTGCTTCTGCTAACATCGTTCTTCTACTTTTCATTTTACTTCCTTATAGTATTAAGATATTCTAGTACGTGATCTCTCACTGCCATGAGTTCATTAAAACATTTTTGGTTGTGAGCACACCCACGTAGAGAATTGTCTGGTTTCTGTACTGACTCAATGAATAAGTCTAGTCCACGATTCCACTTCTCATCTTGAGTTTCTTCATGATCAATTGAGCGTTGGTCTTTCATAGGAATTTCTTAAGAGGTGTGTGACGTGCAATACGGTCGTCTGCCATCTTAACATACTCTTCATGAATTTCAACACCAATGTATCGTCTGTCATATTTCAAGCATGATATGGCAGTAGTTCCTGATCCCATGAATGGATCAAGAACTAGATCATTCACAAAACTATAATATTGAACTATCCTATCAGATAACTCAGTTGGATATGGTGCTAAGTGTTTTGATGTGGTCTCAGGATTGAAACACCATACATTACTACGTTCATACCCATCAGGAACTAATGATCTTTCAAGTATCTCAGGTGCATATGATCGTACTGTCTTATCTATAAGAAATGATGCAGGTTTCTTGAATATTAATATAGTCTCTGTTACAAGGTTTGGTTTATATGCTACTGGTTTACGATGCTGAAAAAATCCACCGTTACGATTAACAGCAGATCCTTCTGGTTTCAACCATATAATATCATCAATGTATTGCCATCCCAATCTCTCCATAATACTAAAGAAGTGGAATGGAATCGCAAGTCTCTTACTCTCATGTGCTCTTGACTCACGTGCTTGTATGACTGGTGATAAATTGACAGCACACATTCTACCTTGTTCAGTTACTCTGTATACTTCACGAAATATATCTTCAAGAAATTGTAGATACTTATCATACGTAGACCATTGTGCGTATGCCTTTGCATTATAATATGGTGGAGATGTACATGTAAGGTGTACACAATCTCCATCCATCTCAGTCAAATAATTTAATGCATCGTCACATACTATCTTATTCATCCAATGCTCCTCGATGATGATTTGTTACTGTTACAGTCTCCATTTAATATTGA
>CEOW01002349.1_pt1 | contig 17058 bp, 18 predicted proteins | sample 530621 | NCBI WGS metagenome assembly CEOW01 (sample SAMEA2620734, study PRJEB7988) | marine metagenome | isolation source: saline water (ENVO:00002010), including | reverse complement strand
AATATATTATTCTTTTTGTTAGTACCAATACATATTGCTATGGGACCAATTCATGGTTTTATAGTCAATTGGTTTGGACACAAACATGGTTATAGAAATTTTAAAATGTTAGGAGATAATTCTAAAAACACTCTACATATTGATTTTTTAATGATGGGGGAACTTTATCAAAACAATCATCATAGATATCCTCAAAAAATGAATTTTGCAGTAAAGTGGTTTGAAGTAGATTTTGGTTTTTACATTGTAAAAATCTTACACTTTTTAAGAATCATTACAATTAAATAATCTTCATGCGAATAAATAATGAATCACTTACTTTTCAAAGGGAAAAAAGCCAAAAAAGAAATGAGTATTCATCAAAAATGGTACAATCTCTTGAACATCTTTTTTATAACAAAATAAGTACTATTGATAATTCATTTTCTGCTATTGATAAAAGCAAATATCGTTCATCCATATCAATTTTTTTTAAATCTTTAGATCAATATTATCAGTATAAAACAATAAAGTTTTTTCTAAAAAATAAATTTGATCTCATTCTACCTTCAATTAAAGATTTAGTTGTTTTTTATAATGGTCTACATATTGATAATGACCATAAAAGTCTATTGAAAAATAATATGATTAGTTGCTTGCCTTATTTTTTAATGGATGACAATAGGTTAGATCAATCTAAAATAATTTTAGTAGAAAGCAATAGTACTAGTCTAAGTAAATGTTGGTGGTCAAATTGTTATCATTTGTACAAGGTATCCGCATTATTAAAAAATAACAAAGAAATTGATGATGATAAACAAGTTAAAATTATTACAGATTTTTGTAAACTTTTTCATAGAAATATCGAACTAAAATCAATAAAAAAATATTTATTGAAAAAAAAATAGTTTTTGTTACTATTATCTTTGCTAAATCAAAGTTTTAAATTGTAAATTTATATGCAGAGTTTAGTAAAAATGTCCGAATTAAACACAAATAGTAAAGAGCAAAGTACTGTTACAGTTCTTGTGCATTCCTTTTTTGTTATTCCTTTTATAATAGCAGTTTTCGGTCTAATTTTTTTCTTTATGATTCAGGTGCTCATAAAAGAATCCAGCTCAGCTGAAGAATATTTAAATCAAGTTAAAATTGGTTCCTCTACGAAAAGATGGCAATCCGCATTTGAACTTGGTAAAATATTATCAAATCCAAAATTAATACCTGAAGGTGAAACTTTTAAAAAAGAAATGATTTTAACATATAAAAATTCGATGAATGATAATCCTTTAGTTCGAACATATCTTGCATTGGGAATGGGTAGAACAGGAGACCAATATTATGGTGAAGCTTTAATGGCTGGGATTGAAGATGTTGATCCAAACAGTAGATCAGCCGCCATAAATGCCTTGGGAATGATTCAGTATAAGCCGGCTATAGAAAATATAAAAAAAATACTTAAAGACAAAAATTCGAATGAAGATCGCCTTACTGCAGTGATTGCTTTGGGTATGATAGGTGATAAAAGTGTAGTAAGTGATTTAAAAAAATTACTATTTGATGAAGAGCCTAACATAAGATGGGATGCTTCTATCGCTTTAGCAAAATTAGGTGATTCTTCAGGTATAAATGAAATTTTAAATCTTCTAGATAGATCATACTTTGATAATTATAAAAATGTTGATGATTGGGAAATTGCTCAAGCAATGATGATTGCTATAAAAATAACTGAAAAATTGATTGATGATAAGTTCATACCTAAGTTAAAATATATTGCTACAAATGATCCAAATATGAAGATTAGAGATAGTGCATTAAAAATTTTAAAAAATACTTATAATTTTACGTTTTAGATAAATAATATGGCAGATAAAAAATTTGAACCTCAAGCATCAGTAGGGATTAAAGATGCAAATGTTGAAACCGCTCCACATGGAGAAGTATCAAGAAAAAGCTTTATTGGCTGGATGACATTGGGCTGGACAGCTTTCGGTCTTGCAACTGGAGGATTTTTAACCATGGTAGTAAGATTTTTATTTCCAAATGTATTATTTGAACCACCACAATCATTTAAAATAGGTTATCCTGATGATTTCACTATTGGTGAAATTGATCTAAGATTTAAAAATAAATATGCCGTATGGATTGGAAGAAATGATGAGGGTATATACGCACTTTCAACTGTTTGTACGCATTTAGGTTGTACGCCCAATTGGATGGGAACTGAACGTAAATTTAAGTGTCCTTGTCACGGTAGTGGATTTAGATTTTCAGGTGTCCATTTTGAAGGTCCAGCTCCTCGTCCTTTGGAAAGATATAAAATTGTTTTAGCTGATGATGGACAAATAATTGTGGACAAAAGTAAGAAATTTCAGCAAGAAAAAGGTGAATGGGAAAACCCCGAATCCTTGTTAAAAGTATAATAAAAAAAATTAAAAAATATGTCAAAGAATAATAAAAATTTTATAGAGAGTATATTAGAGCAAATAGCTGAGACTCAATTATGGAAGTCAATTTTTAGAACTGGAATTCCTAGAGATAGAAGACAAAGAATGATGGCGGTATTAAACAACGTATTTTTACATCTTCATCCAGTTAGACTACCCAAGCACGCAGTTAAAGTAAAATATACCTGGTGTATGGGTGGTCTTTCATTTTTTCTATTTCTAATTTTGACAATTACAGGTATTTTACTAATGTTTTATTATAGGCCTACAGTTGAATACGCATATACAGATATGATAGATTTAGGTGAGCAGGTACCCTTAGGTATTATGAGAGAAATTCATAGATGGGGAGCTCATGCTATGGTATTGGCTGTATGGTTACATATGTTTAGAGTGTTTATGACAGGCTCTTACAAACCACCAAGAGAATTTAATTGGGTAGTTGGAGTTTTACTGCTTACAATTACTTTATTTTTGAGTTTTACTGGTTACTTGTTGCCTTGGGATCAATTGGCAATTTGGGCTGTGACAGTTGGTTCAAATATGGCAAGAGCACACCCTTTTATTGGATCTGAGGGCCCAGGTGCTAGCTTGCTTGCTATTGGAGATATTAATTTAGTCCACGTTGGTTCAGATGTTCGATTTGCTTTAATAGGTGGTAGATTTGTTGGTGAAGCTACCTTGCTTAGATTTTATGTATTGCACTGTATTGGAGTCCCATTTATTGCTGTTATTTTAATGGCTGTACATTTTTGGCGTATAAGAAAAGATGGAGGAATCTCAGAACCAGTTTAATAAATTTTGCCCGAATGTTAGATATAATTAAATATATAGTAAACCTTTTGCACGAGCCAACGATAGCATTTACCCTGCTAACCGTAGGTTTTCCATTTGTTTTTCCACCAACTGATTGGTTTGAAAAAAAGCACAGACAACTTCGCATAGACAAACTATGGTCTAATACTGGTGGTGTAGTACTTATGTTGCTTGTTGTAGCATACTTTGTTTTAGGCTTTACAGATAAAAATGCTTACATAATTTTTACTAAACCAGATAATGTTCCTATTATATTAATGGCTTTTACAGTTGTTTATTTCTTATGGCTATCAATGAATCAAGCATATAGAAATGATGAGAAATTAGATCGCGGTGAGAAACCAGATGAATATAATGACCCTAATGACAAAATCTTAGTATGGCCAGATTTAGTTTATAGTGAATTAATAAGTATAATATTGATGACTGTTTTTTTAATTTTGTGGTCTGTTTATATCAAAGCTCCACTTGAAGAGCCAGCAAATCCAGCATTAACTCCAAATCCTTCAAAAGCACCGTGGTATTTTTTAGGTCTACAAGAAATGTTGGTATATTTTGATCCTTGGATTGCAGGGATCATGTTTCCATTGCTTATAATAATTGGTTTAAGTGCAATACCATATTTAGATATTAATTTAAAGTCTAGTGGATTTTATGCATTCAAATCAAGAAGAACAGCAATCTTCGCATTTATGTATGGTTGGTTAGTGCTTTGGATTTATCTAATCATTGTTGGTACAATTCTTAGGGGTCCTAACTGGAATTTCTTTGGACCGTACGATTATTGGGATGCTCATAAGGTTGTTTCTTTGACAAATGTTAATTTATCTGAGTATGTTTGGGTCAAGGCCTGGAATCAGGGATTGCCAGCCAATCCAATCAAGAGAGAATTTTTAGGTTTTATTTTAATATTTTTATATTTTGCCGTACCCCCATTCTTACTAGCTAAAACAAAATTAAAAGATATTTTTAAACAGCTTGGGCCTGTAAGATATGCATTTCTTATGTTTTTTACATTGTCTATGTTGTCTCTACCAATTAAAATGTATTTAAGATGGTTTTTAAATTTAAAATACATAGTATCTATACCAGAATGGTTCTTTAACATTTAAAATTATGATAGACGAAAGATATTATAAAGGTAATGTTTTAAATAAATGGTTTGCTATTTCGAGCATACTAATGTTTGTATCTGTGATTCTAACATTTATAGATGATAATGATGATGAGTTTAAAGAATATCAAAAAGAATTTAGAGCAATGGAAGTAGAGACTAGCAAAACCGTACTAACCGAAGAATTAGAAAAAGTAAAATTAGATAGAGTTGCTTTCGAAAATAAGCTTTTGGCTGCTCAAGAAGATTACAATAATAAAAATTCCTTGTTAGTGCAAGCTCAAAAAGATTCTGCAAAATTAAATGGAAAATTTTACAAGGCAAACGCTGAATTTTTAGCATTCAAAGGAATGTTTGATCAAATTAAATTTGAATATGAAGCCGAGATGTTAGAACATCAACATCACGATAGTGGTAATGAAAATCATAAGCCCCATGAATTTAAAAATAAGAAGAAGTATTTTGATGCTATAGAAAAGCTGCAAGTATTGAAACTTGATAAAGAAGAAAAAGAGAATCTTAAAGATTCAAAGATAGCTGAAATTAAATTTTTAAAGTCAAACTTGAAAAAAGCACAAGACGAATTAAACAAAGTACTAAAGAAAGTAAATATTACTCAATCCAAAATAGAAAAATTAGATCGTGAAAGCATGACCTTTCAAAATCAAATTGCTGATATTGTAAGAGATTTGCCTATCATTGATTTTTTAGATCCATACTATGAGGTAAAGCAAGTTGTTCTTGAAGATATAAAATACGATAACAATTTTAAATATGTGCCCGTTGTTGACCGTTGTACAAGTTGTCATCTTGGTGTTGATAAACCAGGTTATGAAGATGCGCCTCAACCATATACTACACATCCTAATTTAGATTTGTATATTACTGATGCATCTCCTCATCCATTTCAAGAGTATGGTTGTACATCTTGTCATGCGGGACGAAGTAGAGGAACATCTTTTGTTTCATCAGCTCATACGCCTCAATCAAAGGAGCAACAAGCTGAATGGGAAGAAAAATACGGTTGGCATTATTTACCATTATGGACCGAGCCAATGATACCAACTAAGTATACAGAAGCTAGTTGCTTTACGTGTCATCAATCTCAACCAATATTAAATGAAGCAGAAAAATTAACAACTGGTTTAAATTTAATTTCGAGCTCAGGATGTAATAATTGTCACTTGATTCAGACATATGATAATTTAGGTAACAATGGTCCACCTTTAACACATTTAGAAGAAAAAGTTGATAAGGAATGGGCAGCTAAATGGATCAATAATCCACAAAGTTTTAGGTATAATACTTGGATGCCACACTTCTTCAATCAAGAAAATAATTCATCTCCTGAAATGATTAAACGAACTAATGCTGAAATTTTTGCTATAACTGACTATCTATTTGAAAAAGATGACAAAATTGAATATAACAATTCAAGTGAATATTTAGGAGATTACGATAAAGGTGAAGAATTATTCAATGCTGTAGGATGTATGGGCTGTCATATCATTGAAGAGGAAAGTGTTGCTCTTGGAGAAGTGGATACACGATATGAATTACCAAAATCAGAATATGGTTATGAACCAGATCCAAATGGTGATGGTTATGAAAAAGCAACTCGATACAGCTTATTAAAACTACAAGGACCAAATTTAGTTGGACTCGGTTCAAAAACTGATGCAGAATGGGTATATAACTGGATTAAAGATCCAACGGCATACTGGCCAGAGACTCAGATGCCAAATCTAAGATTAACAGATCAAGAGGCTAAAGATATAACAGCTTATTTGTTATCTTTTAAAAATGAAGAATTTGAGCAAATCGAAGCTATTGATTATGATAAAGAAGAAACTGAGAATATAGCAAAACGATGGTTAGTAAAAGCATTTCCTGAATACCAAGCAGCGCAAATGCTTGAAGATATGTCAGAAAAAGAAACCATTGATTATGTTGCAAAGAAAAGTATAAGTTTTTATGGATGTTACACTTGCCATAATGTAAAAGGTTTTGAGGATGCTAAACCTATTGGTGCTGAATTAACACATCAGGGTTCGAAATCGTATCATAAATTAGATTTCGGTCATATTCATGATATTAGCCATTCAAATTATGGATGGTATGAGCAAAAGTTAGCTAATCCTAGAATTTTTGATAGAGATAAAATTGTAGAGCCTGAAGATAAAAGTCGTATGCCAAATTTCTATTTTAAACCAGAAGAAATTGAAGCTATAACAACAGCAATTCTTGGATTCACAAATAGGCAATTTGGTGAAAATAAAATAACTTATAATTTAGCTGAGGATAAAACTCAGTTTGAGGGTCATAAATTAATTTATGCTAACAATTGTCAAGGATGTCACGTGCACGATGAATTTGGAGGTCAAATAGTTGATGCTATAGGTTCGCAGGATTACGCTCCACCAAATCTAAATACACAAGGAATAAAAACACAACCTGATTGGTTATTCAAATTTTTTAATAATCCAAATACAATAAGGCCGCATTTACAAGTTAGGATGCCATCATTTAATTTTACTGACAGTCAATGGAATAGTATTATAAGTGCGTTCCAGAGCTTAGAAAATCATAATTTAGATTTTGAGAACGATCTTCTTGTTGATAAAAACACTGTCCACTTCAAAGCCGGTGATAAGCTGCACGAATTCGGAGCGTGCAATAATTGTCATTTTTATGGTACAACATTTCCTAATGGAGAACCTCAAACTTGGGCTCCTAATTTAGCTATGACAAAAGAAAGATTAAGACCGGAATGGATCATTGAATGGCTTAGAAACCCACAAGCTATAATGCCAGGTACTAAAATGCCTGCACCTTACTTACCTGATAAAGATATTTTATCAACGCCAGATGCTATTGAAACGTGGGGCAAAGACATAGTCACTTTAAATGGTGATAAAGAAATGATGTTAGAGGGCCTTAAAGATTACTTATATACTATCCCAGGCAAGCTAGACATTACCAAAGAAGTCAAAGCTTATTTTAGTAAAAATGGTTACGGTTTTATGAAACCTGAAGAAGAAGATGAGGAAGATGATGATTGGGATGACGATGACTGGTAGAATACCTTTAAATGATTAATGATAATTTGACAAGTCAGAAAGATAATTTTTGGCTACGAATAATTTATATAGTCTCAATATCAATTTCTCTTGTAGTAGCTTTTCTTATTTTGGGTCCTAGACCTGAGGGAATGGCTGGTAAGCTAGACGTATCAATGCTTCCCACAGTCAATGCAACTTTAAACTTAGTAACAACCATCCTATTAATTCTTGGATTTGTATTTATAAAAAAAAATGATTTAAAAAAACACCAATTTGTAATGTTGTCAGCTTTTGGTACATCCGCAATGTTTCTTATTACATATGTAATATATCATTGGTTTAAAGTTGGTCCAAAATTATATGAGGGTGAGTGGGTATTATTTTATTATTTTATTCTTATAACTCATATTATTCTAGCTGCTTTAATTTTGCCTCTTGCATTAATAACGCTTTACAGAGGTTGGAATATGCAAATAAAGCTTCATAGAAAATTAGCAAAAATAACATTTCCTACTTGGCTTTATGTATCTATAACTGGCATTATAGTTTATGTGATGCTGTATATATAAATTAATAAATTGATATCAACTCCTTTTATGGGATATATAGCAATGCTAATAGCAGCTTTTTTATGGTCAATAGCTGTCGTTACATTTAAATCAGTTAGTAAAAAATTATCTCCTTTTTTGATTAATTCATTAAAGAATACAATAGCATTATTTTTTTTTGGTATACTTTTTTATTTTTTTGAATTTTCATTTTGGTATCCAGAATTATCTTTATACGAATATTTAATAATTATTTTTAGTGGTGTATTGGGTATGGGTATAGGAGATTCTTTATTTGTTTATTCATTAAGTAGAATTAAAGCAAATCAAGTTGCAATAATAGATACATTTGCACCAGTTATGAATTATATACTGTCTTTTTTATTATTAGGAACAATTTTAAGTGCATCACAAACATTTGGTTCTATTATTGTCATTATAGCAATATTATTTGTTACCTATGAAAGCAGAATAGATACGAATCAAAAACAAACTGATAAAAAAGGTGTTTCATTCCAGATATTAGCTACATTTGTAAGTTGCTTAGGTATTGTTATTCTTAAACCAGTATTGAATAAAGTTGGAGGTTCAATTGAAGCACAATTATGGGTTACTGCTTTCAGATTGATTCCAGGTGTTGTAATAGCTTGGATAATTTTTTTCTGTCAAAAAAATAGTTTACAATTATTAACTGGATTGAAGAACAAAATTATATTTAAGAAAATGATTTTCGGTACTTTTGTTGGGACATTTCTAGCATTATCATTTTGGATTGTAGGGTATGCTAATATAGAAGAACCTCCAATTGCAAGTATCATTGGACAATCTGCTGTGATTTTTATAACAATTTTTTCAAGTATTTTTTTAAAAGAAAAAATTACTAAAACAAAGATAGGATCTATTATACTAGCTATAGCTGGTGTTATAATTATAGTAACTTAGATTTATTGACATTTAAACATAAATAAACTAAGATACCTAATATAGCTGCTCCATTACTTACGTGTAATGATGTAATTATAAACTCTTTTTTAGATAACACTGTTAATGCACCCAAAGCAATTTGAGTTATTATTAAAAAAAATAAAATAATAGGTGTTGTCTTGAATAATCTTTGTTTATAAAGGTTGAAACAATAATAAATCATAAATAGAAAAATAATATAACCAAATGATCTATGAGTAAAATGTATTAATAATTGACCTGATGTTATAGGATCTAAATTTAATATAAAATCAAAGTTTTGAACGAAGCGATCAAAATTGATTTTATCAATTGATTTTTGATCAAAAGCAGGAATCCAAGTATCATTTATTTTAGGAAAATCTAAAGCAACTAATGCTGATTCAGTATGTCTGACAATAGCACCAATTATTAATTGAGTCCAAACTAGCGCTACAGCAACAAATGACAGTTTCGTAATTTTTGAATTTGATTTGATCACTTCATTTTTATACCATTTAGGGGAAGTTATTACAGCTAATATGATTGTTAAACAGAATGTTGTTTGACCCAATGTCCCATGAGATGCTGATAGCCATGCAGGTAAAAAATATAGAACTGTTAATCCACCTAAAATCCCTTGGGTAATGACTGCACATAGTGTAATAAAGCTTACAACTTTTACTAATTTATAAAAATTAGAAAATTGAATTAATATAGTATTTAGCAAAATACAGAAACCAACTAAAGACGCTATTAATCTATGACTATGTTCGTAAAATATACCGCCAACCATTGATGTATAAGGAAAAAGAAACATATTTTCACCAAAAGTAGTAGGCCAGTCTGGAACTGATAGGCCAGCTTCAGTACTTTTTATGAGTGCTCCAACAAAAATTAAAAAAAATGTTAGTAGCATTGTGAATATTGCTAATATGTGAATGGTTTTTTTCATTTAATAAATAAATGTCAAAAAAAAAGGTGAATGTATCATTCACCTTTTTAATTTTTTAAAAGATGATGCTATTTTTTCTTAGAAGGTTTTACAAATGTGAAATCTTGTTTGCTATTACCTTCACCAACAGTAACTTGATGTGAAACTGTTTTGTCTTTGAATTTTTCCTGCCACGCAACGACTTCGTAAGTACCTGCTGGAATATTATCTATTTTGTATGATCCGTCCTTTGATGTTACGGCAAAATATGGGTGATCAAAAACTTGAACATAGGCACTCATCCAAGGATGAACATCACATTTTACTTTGAATGCCTCTTCACTTTTAACTAATGTCATTTTTTTCTCTTTTAGAACTTTTGGCATGGCAAAATTAAATTCTGTGTTGACTTTAGGCAATCCATGAATATTATGTAATGTAGCATCACTATTTTTGATTAAAATTTCTTGACCTTTCATTACACCCATTACGTGTGGAGTGTATACGCAACCTTTTTGATCTAAAATTGCTTGAGTTTTTGTTACACTACCTTTATAATCAACATTTTTTAAATATACAATAACATTAGCAAGATTATTCTTGTCGTCCATAACAAAATCTTGTCTGTAAACAGGAGTTTGGTGAGATTTTCCGCATACTGGATCGGCATCCATTTTCAATTTTTTCTTTTTAGGTCCTTTACCGTCAAAATTTACTGTACCACTTATAGATCCACAAATACCTACTGTCAAAGTTGTTAATACTAAAATACTTATTAAACGCTTCATTTTTTATCCTTTAAAACTTATTGTTAATTAACTTAATAAATTTAAAATTATTAATAATTATATTACAAGCTTATTGAGCTAAAATTGATACTATTTTACTTATAAATATTATAACAAATTATTTTTTACCTATGTGCAATCATACTTAAATTATATACATAATGTTCATCAATTTTTACAAAAATAAGAATTACAATATTTATTGGGAATTAAGTAAGCCAGATATTACTCTGCTTGTTATTATTACTGCTTTTTTTGGATATTACGCGGGTATAATATCTACTGATGCCAACAATCAAATAATTTGGAAGGATGTTATATATCTTATTGTAGGAGTTGCATTGTCCTCTGCAGGAGTCAGCACTTTAAATGGCTATTTAGAATCAAATTTAGATAAAAAAATGAAAAGAACTTTAAATAGACCAATTCCTTCTGGTAAAATTAGCTCGAATCAAGCATTGTTTTTTGGTTTGTCGGTATCAATATTAGGAGTTTTAGATCTTTATTATTTTATCAGTCCGTTAGCTGGAGTCTTATCATTCATAACTCTATTCTTATATTTATTAGTGTATACACCCCTAAAACAAAAAACTGAATGGAATACTATAATAGGTGCGATACCCGGTGCATTGCCGCCAATTGGAGGTTGGGTAGCAGCTACAGGCGAGATTAATTTTGGCGCTTGGATTTTTTTTGCTCTTCTTTTTGCTTGGCAAATACCTCATTTTATTGCAATTGCGTGGATATATAGAGATGATTATAAATCAGCAGGCTATAAAATGATTACAACTGGAGATAATATTGATTCAAAGATAAAATACTATATTGGAATCTTTTCAATACTTGTGTTAATTTTTAGTATTATGCCTTCATTTATAGGAATAAGTGGTATTTTTTATTTAATTGGAACATTTATAACCAGTTTTTATTTATTAAGAAAAAGCTATCAAATGATAATAAATCAAAATCGTGCAAATGCAAGAAAATTGCTATTTGCTACTATAATTTATTATCCTGCTTTATTAATATTATTTGTGTTAGATCATATTTTAGTAATGAATTTTTAATTTTATGGAGGAAGACTTTTGAGTAATAAAGAACATCACGAAGAAAGTTTTTGGACCAAATACGTTTTTTCAATTGACCACAAGGTTATTGGAATACAGTACGGCATCACTGCTCTCTTTTTTCTTTTGATTGGTTTTAGTTTAATGATGGTTATGAGGTGGCAACTTGCATATCCTGACACAGCTATACCTGTTGTAGGACCATTTATAAAATGGCTAGCAACATTAAATGGATTTGCAAGTGAAGGTAATTTACCATCTGACTTATACAATGTATTTGGAGCCATGCATGGAACAATAATGATTTTCTTAGGGGTTGTGCCATTAATAGTTGGAGCATTTGGTAATTATTTGGTTCCCTTACAGGTAGGTGCTCCTGACATGGCATTCCCAAAATTAAATATGGCATCTTATTGGAGTTATTTACCTGGTGGTATAATAATGATAATAAGTTTTTTCTTGCCTGGAGGTGCAGCTAACTCAGGATGGACAGCTTACCCACCATTATCTGATATTGCAACTCAAGGACAAACTTGGTGGCTTGTTGCAATGATTTTTCTGATCACTTCATCATTGTTGGGTTCAGTGAATATAATTGTAACAGTGGTACAGTTAAGAGTTAAAGGACTTACCTGGATGAAATTGCCATTCTTTGTATGGAGCCAATTAGTTACATCGTTTCTTTTGTTATTAGCATTCCCACCATTAGAAGTTGCAGCTATTTTTCAGTTAATGGATAGAATTGCCGGTACTAGTTTTTTCCTTCCAAGTGGGCTTGTTGTTAGTGGAGAAATGTTGCAAGTTAGTGGTGGTGGTAGTCCATTATTATGGCAGCACTTATTTTGGTTTTTAGCCCATCCAGAAGTTTATGTATTAATATTACCAGGAATGGGGGTAATTGCTGAAGTAATTGCTAATAACACAAGAAAACCTCTTTGGGGTTATAAATCGCTAGTTTATTCATCGTTTTTCTTAGGTTTTATGTCATTTACCGTTTGGGCTCATCATATGTTTTTAACTGGTATGGGTCAAGGAATGAGTACATTTTTTCAAATCACAACTATGATTATATCAGTTCCATCAGTAATTATATTATCCTGTTTTATGTTGTCATTATGGGGGGGATCAATACGTTTTAATGTTCCTATGTTATTTGCTTTAGGTTGGATTCCAATGTTTGGAGTTGGTGGTTTGACAGGATTGCCTTTGGGCTTGTCAACATCCGATATACATTTACACGATACATATTATGTGATAGGTCATTTCCATTATGTTGTTGCACCAGGAACAATTTTTGCTTTATTCTCCGGGATATATTTTTGGTTCCCTAAAGTAACAGGAAAAATGTTAGATGAAACACTTGGTAAAATACATTTTTTTGCATCCTTTGTATTTATGAATGGAGTATTTTTTCCTATGTTCATCCAAGGACTTGCGGGAGTTTCCAGACGATTGGCTGATGGTGGTGCTTCGTATGCTCACGCCGCAGATGTTTTAAAATGGAATGAAACAATGTCATATTCAGCTTGGCTTTTAGGCTTAGCACAAATACCGTTTATAGTTAATTTAATATGGACATTGTACAAAGATAAAGATTCTAAAGCAAATGCAAATCCATGGAATGCTACTACAATAGAGTGGACTGATGCGACTTCACCACCTCTAGGTCATGGCAATTTCAAGAAAACACCAGTTGTGTATAATGGTCCCTATGAATATAGTGTTCCTGGTATGAAAGATGATTTTTTACCACAAACAAAAAAAATGAAAAAAGGTAAATAAAATGGATATAAAAATTCCTTATAATGAAGATTTAAGACCAGATACAGGTTTATATAACGCAAAATTGGGTATATGGCTATTTTTAGCTTCTGAAGTAATGTTATTTGGTGGTTTATTTTCTTCATACATACTTCTAAGGGCTGGAGCTTCTGTTTGGCCCCCCATAGGACTTGATGGACAATCTGTTGCCCATTTACTTGAAGAGACTATAGGACTTGCAACATTTAATACGGTAGCGCTCATAACTTCTAGTGTAACAATGGTGATGTCTTGGGTTTCGCTCAAAATGAAAGATATTTCAAAATTTAAAATGTATATGTGGATAACAATTTCTTGTGCGATCATATTTCTTGTTGTTAAATATTTTGAGTATTCACACAAGATACATGAAGGTTTTGTTCCAGCTCACGATACGTATATGGCACTATATTTTACTATGACTGGCTTGCATGTATTACATATTATTGGTGGACTTTTTGTTCTTGTATATTTTGTTATGCCAGATGGAATAAAAATGTGGGATGATGAGCCGATAAGGTTTACAAACCGTATAGAAGTTTTTGGTCTATACTGGCATTTCGTAGATTTAGTTTGGATTTTTCTATTCCCGGTTTTGTATCTTTTAAATTAATATAAAGGACTTTTATGGTTTCAGATAACATATCAAAACAAGTTATTAAATATTGGAAAATATTCGCCTTACTCTTATTCTGTACAGTTTTAACGGTCCTAGCAGTTTATGTAGATTTTGACGTAGAAGGAAGTATTGCTGGAGGAATTTTTGTTGGCTTGACTATAGCAGTTTTCAAAGGCTATTTAGTTGCTTACAACTTTATGCATTTGAATGATGAGAAACCAATGATATATTGGATAATTCTCGTAACTTTAGTTTTCTTTTTAATTCTTTTGTTTATTCCCGTTATGTGGGAATCAACACTGGTTGGAAAATATTAAATGTCCTTAAAATATTTTCATATAGTATTCATGACGATTGCATCTATTATGACCATAGCTAACGGCTATTTATTTTACATAGAATGGAGATCGTATAATGAAACAAAATATTTAGTTTTAACTATTTTGGCGGTAATTTTTTGTGTTGCACTAATATTATACAATAATTATTTTTTAAAGAAAATGTCAACCTTAGATGATTAAAATACTAATATTATTATCAATTGTATTTTCTAGTTTAAATGCCTGCGCTGTTTGTTATGGCGATCCCAATTCTCCAATGACACATGGCATGAATATGGGTATTTTAACATTATTATTTTTTATTGGATTCATATTGACAGTAGTACTTTTTTTTATAATAACATTATATATTAAATCAAAAAAAATGGAGAGTATAAATTAAAAATGCTTGAATATCTTGGAAAATTAAGTGATAAACTAGGGTTACCAATAATGTCATCTGGCCACGGCTATAAAATAGATATTGTGATTGGCTGGGTGCATTGGTTAATGATACTACTTTTTGTAGGATGGGGAATTTATTTAATATATGCCATATTTAAGTTCAATAATAAATCAAATCCTGAAGCTAGTTATGGCGGAATAAAATCTCATTTCAGTCAATATGTAGAAGTTGGTGTTATAGTTTTTGAAGCTTTTCTCTTAGTTGGATTGTCATTGCCATTGTGGTCTCAATTAAAAACAAATATACCAGATAAAAAAGATGTTCATGAAATCAGAGTTGTTGCTCAGCAATTCGCATGGAACATACATTATCCAGGAGCAGATGGTTTGTTTGGGTCAACTAGTCCAAGTTTAGTTGACGAAGAGTCAAATCCAATAGGTTTAGATAGAAATGGTTTTGGAGCTGATGATATTGTAACAATTAATCAATTACATCTTCCTGTTAATAAGCAAGTGTTGGTTTATTTGTCTACAAAAGATGTAATACATAATTTTTTCTTGCCTGAAATGAGGGTTAAGCAGGATGCAATACCAGGAATGCAAATTCCTATTTATTTTACGCCAACAATGACATCAAAAGATTTTTTACAAATGTTGAAAGGAACAGCAAGAGAAGGTCAGGGATATGAAATTGCTTGTGCTCAACTTTGTGGTAATTCTCATTATAGAATGAAGGGATATGTTACTATTGAAACTGAGCAAGAATTCAATGAATGGTTAGCTGAGGAAGCAGAGTATCTTGAGGATGAAGGAGATGATGATTGGGGTGACGATTGGTAAATTTTATTTAATTTCCATTCCAACAAATCTTGAACTTTCGTTTCTATTAATATATAATAGTATAGAATCACCTGAACCATATTTTTTTAGTTCTTTAGCATATTGATCAACTGAATTTATCTTAGATTGACCTATTTTAACTATTATATCGTCTACCATTAGATCAGATTGATTACGATTATTTTCTACTGCGTAAATTCTAACTCCTTCAATTTTATTTTTAACATTTTTCATATCAATATTTTCAACTTTTAAACCCAATATATCGTATGTATCATTTTCATAGATTCCTAAAGATAGATTTTGTTCATTTGGTCTTTCTCCAAGTTTAACTGTAACATTTTTTTCTTTACCATCTCTCAAGACTTTTATTTTTTTTGATTCGTTTGGTCTGCTAGAAGCAATAATATTTCTTAAATTTGATGAACTGGAAATTTTTTGGCCATCTATTTCAATAATTATATCTTGCTGTTTTAAACTTGACTTTGATGCAGGGCTATCTTCTAATATTTGAGATACCAAAGCACCTGATCTAATATCCAAGTTCATTGCCTTAGCAATTTGTTCATCTATATCTTGTATGGAGACACCTAGCCAACCTCTAGTTACACTTCCAGAACTTATTAAATCTTCTGCAACTCTCATAACTTGATTAATAGGTATTGCAAATCCTACACCAGCACTTTGCTTAGAAAATCCTTCTGTTGCTATGGCTGTATTAATACCAACTAGTTCTCCTTTCAAATTCATTAAAGCTCCTCCTGAATTACCAGGATTTATAGCTGCATCATGTTGTATAAAATTTTCAAAATTTCTTCTTGATATTATATCACTTCTTCCAACTGCACTTACAATTCCAGCTGTTACAGTGTGATTTAAATGTAATCCAAAAGGACTACCAATCGCTACAATCCATTCACCAACTCTTAATTTATCTGAGTTGCCAATTTTAACCTCCGTTAAATTTGTTGGATCAATTTTTAAAATAGCTAAATCCGATGGAGGGTCAGTACCAATAACTTCAGCAATAATTTCTCTTTTATCTTCAAGTAAAATTTTAATTTCTTCAGCATCATTAATTACGTGATTATTTGTTACTATGTAACCTTCATTGGCATCAATGATTACTCCAGATCCCAATGCTTGACCTTTAAATTCTTGTTGAGGCATTTGTCTAAAGAAAAAATGATAATCGTTTTCTATAGTTTTTTCAGATATTATCGATACAACAGCAGGATTTGTTTTTTCAGCCACATTAATGAAGGCTTTACTAAAATCATTTTGGGATGGAAATGCGATTATTTTTGTAATAAATAATAGTAATAAATAGTTAAAATTTTTCATGATATCCTTTATAATGTTTATACCTTATAATGTAAT
>CEOW01005813.1_pt1 | contig 17107 bp, 15 predicted proteins | sample 530621 | NCBI WGS metagenome assembly CEOW01 (sample SAMEA2620734, study PRJEB7988) | marine metagenome | isolation source: saline water (ENVO:00002010), including | reverse complement strand
GGACCTTACGGAGAATTCTTTATAAAAGACACTGATAGAGAAATGGTATATATTGGAGGCGGTGCAGGAATGGCTCCAATGAGATCTCATTTATTTCATTTGTTCCACACATTAAAAACTGGTAGAAAAGTATCTTTTTGGTATGGAGCAAGATCATTGAGAGAAATGTTTTATGATTCACATTTTAAAAAAATTGCGGAAAAATTTCCTAATTTTAAATACAATGTAGCCTTATCAGATCCACTTCCTGAAGATAACTGGAAAGGATCAACCGGTTTTATACATCAAGTTCTACTTGATGAGTACTTGGATAAGCATGAAGACCCTACTGAAATAGAATATTACATATGTGGACCTCCAATGATGTTAACAGCTTGTTCAAATATGTTAGATAGTCTAGGTGTTGAACCAGAAATGATAGACTATGATGATTTTGGTGGTTAATTTCTATAGTTTTCTATTTTATATTTTAAACAATAAAGGTCGATTATTTATATCGGCCTTTTTATTTTTTACAGTATCTTGTACTAATAAAGAATCTATACATCTTAATGGATTTACTATGGGTACAACTTATCAAATTAAAATTATTGGTAAAGATCTATCAAAAGAAAAAATTCAAATTAAATCAAAAATAGATTCACTATTATATGATTTTAATAATATATTTTCTACCTATATAGATACCTCCGAGATCGTTAGAATTAACGAAAGCATTAAAGATACCTTAAATATTTCATATCATATGAAAAAAATCATGAATGAATCTTTTTATGTTTATAGAAATACCTACCGTTCTTTTGACCCAACTATTAAACCGTTGCTAAACTTATGGAATTTTGATAATGATAAATTTTCTATTCCTGATAAAAAGAAAGTTAATAATGTTTTAAAAACGATTGGTTTTAATAAAATTTCAATTGAAGATAATTATGTTATTAAAAATAATATCAATTTTGATTTTAATGCAATTGCTAAAGGATATGCTGTTGATTTAATTGGATCTTATCTAAAAAAAAGAGGTCATAATGATTTTCTTGTTGAAATAGGCGGTGAGTTATTATGTTCAGGAACGAACAAAAAAGACCAATGGACAATAGGGTTACAAAATCCCTATATTGATAATGGTTATGTTGAAATTATTAAATTAAAGAATAAAGCAATTGCAACAAGTGGAACTTATATAAATTTTTATACTCATAATGGAATATCATATTCTCATATTATAAATCCTATAAACGGGTATCCAGTCAATCATAAAACAGTTAGTGTTACTGTGGTAGCTAATAATTGTTTAATTGCTGATGCTTATGCTACAGGTTTGTTAGTACTAGGCAATATAAAGGGACTAGAGATAGTTAATAAAAATAAAGATATCGAGGCAATGTTTGTTACTGGTACAAAAAATGATTACGTAGTGGAGTACTCTGAAAACTTTGGTAGTTTTATTGATTGATTGTATTTTTAATTGAGCAGATTTTTTTTTGAATTGTAGTACAATTGCAAGCTTCAGATATTCCTCCGCAAGAGCCTTTTAATTCCTTATCAGAAAATATTACACCTATTGACATAGAAAATATTATAATTAATAATATGAAAATTGTTAAAAAAAATGTAATCATGTGTTAAAATATAGGATAAAATTATTATTAAATTATATAAATTTGATATAAAAATAAACGAGGATAACAATTATGTTTAAGCTATTTTTAAGTTTAATCCTAGTATCATCATCTTTTGCTGGTACAGGCCATGGCATTGATGGTTCCCAATTAAATTTGTTATATGTTATACCGTTCGTTGGTATATTATTGTCTATTGCAATAGTACCATTGGTTGCATCAAGCTTTTGGCATCATAATTTTGGTAGGATAGCACTATTTTGGGCTGTATCATTTATTTTCCCATTTGTTATTAATTATGGATTTTCTGTAGCTATTTATGAAGTTCTTCACGTTATGTTACTTGAGTATGTACCATTTATAATTTTATTATTATCATTATACACAGTCGGAGGAGGAATATGCATTAATGGAAATTTAGTAGGGACTCCAAAATTAAATTTAATTATAATTTCTATTGGAACATTTTTATCATCTTGGATGGGTACAACTGGTTCAGCGATGTTATTAATTCGACCCCTTATTAGGGCCAACAAATGGCGCGCAAAAAAAACACATGTTATAGTTTTTTTTATATTTTTAGTTGCAAATATTGGTGGTTCTTTGACTCCGCTTGGTGATCCCCCATTATTTTTAGGTTTCCTACAAGGTGTTAGTTTTTTTTGGACAACAAAAGCATTATTTTATCCGATGATAATTGTATCTTTTTTGTTACTAATTATTTTTTATTTGATTGATAATTATTATTTCAAAAAAGACAATAATAAAATGCCAACAATAACTGATTTGAACATTTCAGTTGATGGAAAGGTTAACTTTTTATTGTTAGTTGGTATTATTTTAAGCGTATTAATGAGTGGATTTTGGAAACCCAACATTCATTTCTCTGTTTATGGTGTTCACTTAGAATTGCAAAATATTTTAAGAGATTGTTTATTACTTGCAATAACATATTTTAGTCTAAAATTAACTGATAAATCAATAAGAGATAACAACGGATTTACTTGGTTCCCTATAGAAGAAGTAGGCAAATTATTTTCAGGTATTTTTATAACTATCATACCTGCTATTGCTATATTAAAAGCAGGAACAAATGGATCATTATCTTTTATTATTAAATTGGTTACAGATCAATCAACAGGTAATCCAATAAATTTGATGTATTTTTGGCTTACTGGTATTCTATCTAGTTTTCTAGACAATGCTCCAACCTATTTAGTGTTTTTTAATACAGCTGGTGGCAATGCTGATGTTTTAATGAATGAACTATATGTTACCTTGTTAGCAATATCTTGCGGAGCTGTTTTTATGGGTGCAATGACTTACATAGGAAATGCTCCTAATTTTATGGTGAAAAGTATTGCAGAGGAAAATGATGTTGAAATGCCAAGTTTTTTTGGTTTTATGATATGGTCAGTTTTAGTATTAGTACCAATCTTCTTTATCATTAGCTATATATATTTTTAGTCCTAAATTTCATTTTAAATAATTTTTCTTCTTTAACAATTTATCCTTAAAATTGTTGCACGATATGCGCGATATTTGTAAATTACTACTGTTTTTATAAATATAAATTAAATATATTATTTATATGTATAATGATATGTTGTTATTAACATAAATTACTATTATGAATTCTAATAATGATAAAAATATAAACTTTGCCAAACTAGAGCAGATAATAAACTCTAAAAAACGTATTATATTATCTACTCATGTTAATCCTGATGGAGATGGATTAGGTTCAGAAATAGCCTTTTATAATCATCTTACTTCACTTGGTATTGATTGTAAAATAATTAATCTTTCACCAACGCCACCTAAATTGGAGTTTATTGACACCGATAAAGTTGTCAATGTATACAATGAAAATTTAGATAAGTGGATATTAAAAAGTGATTTAATCATAGCTTTTGACATTGGAGATTACAGTCGATTATTAAAATTAGGTGAAATTACTAAAGGACGTGTTCCAGCGCTGTGTTTTGATCATCATCCATTATTGAGATCAGAACTTTATACCTATACTCTTGTTGATGTTGAATCCCCCGCAACTGGTTATACTGTTTGGAAATATTTAAAGGAATTTCATTACAAAAAATTAATTCCATTAAATATTGCTAACCCACTTTATGTTTCATTGATAAGTGATACGGGCTCTTTCAAATACGAGAACACAACATCTGATACACACTTAATGGCAGCTAATCTCATTGATTCAGGTGTTGATTCATACATCATTCAAAAAAAAATTTATGATACAAATTCACTTGCTCACGTAATGTTACTGGGATATGTTGTCAATAATATGAACTTTGATTTTAATAGTCAAGTTGTTTGGGCATACCTTGATGATGATATTTTAGCTAAATTTAACGCATCATCAGATGATATTGATGGTATTACTGATTACTTAAGAGCAATAGACACAGTAGAAGTATCCTTTTTAATTAGAAAAATTAGTGATTCAGATGTTAAAGTAAATTTTCGTTCACAGGACACAACTATAAATGATATTGCGTCAATATTTAAAGGGGGTGGACATAAATTTGCTGCTGGAGCCTTTGTAAAAAATGGAAATGTTGAAGAAATAAAGAATATAATATTAGATGAATTAAGGAAAAAAATAACATAATGGCAATAAAAAATGATAAGTGGATAGAAATGATGTCCAAAGAGCACTCTATGATTAAGCCTTTTCAATCTGATCAAGTCAGAAAAGGCATAATATCTTATGGCGTATCTTCTTATGGTTATGATATAAGAGTAGCTGACGAATATAAAATATTCACCAACGTTAACAATAGCATTGTTGACCCAAAAAACTTTGATGAAAATTCTTTTGTTAATTTTAAGGGGGATACCTGTATTATTCCTCCAAACAGTTTTGCTTTAGCTAGAAGTGTAGAGTTTTTTAAGATACCTAGGTCAGTATTAACCATATGTGTGGGCAAGTCAACCTATGCTAGATGTGGAATAATTGTCAATGTTACTCCATTTGAACCTGAATGGGAGGGTAATGTAACATTAGAAATTTCCAATACTACACCTTTACCCGCTAAAATCTATTCTAATGAAGGGATTTCTCAAGTACTTTTTTTTGAAAGTGACGAAGATTGTATGGTTTCGTATAAAGATAAATCAGGCAAATATCAAGGGCAAGAAAATATCACATTGCCTAGGATAGAAAGTCAATAGTTTGAAAATATATATTGCAAAAGATGCAGGTTATTGTTTTGGAGTTAGAGACGCTGTAAACTTAGCTTACGATACTGCAAAAGAGCATGGATCAGTTTATATGCTTGGTGACATTGTCCATAATGAAAGAGTCGTTGAAGATTTGCAAAAAGTTGGAACTAAAGTAGTAGATTCTTTATCTGATATTCCTAAAGATAAACCTATTCTATTTAGAGCACATGGAACCCATGTAAAGGTATGGGATCAAGCAAAAAAAGAAAATAGAAAAATAATAGATGCAACTTGTCCTCTTGTTCATGACATCCATGAAGAGGTTCAAAAATTACAAAATGAAGGAAGGCGAATAATAATAATAGGCGACCATGGTCATGATGAAGTTATTGGAATTGCTAGCCAAGTTAAAAAACCAATTATCATTTCAAATATTGATGAAGCAAATAGTTACAGGGGAATAAAGAAAGCTGGTGTTGTAAGTCAATCTACTCAAGATATAGAAAACGTTCAAGAAATAATAAATATTTTAATGACAAAAGTATACGATTTACGTTTTATCAATACAATATGCTATCCTACAAAAAGAAATCAACAACAAATTAAAGAACTAGCACAAAAATGTGATTTAATGATTATCATTGGTTCTTTTACAAGTGCTAATTCTAAAAGATTAACAATGTTATCAAAAATAATAAACAAAAACACATATCAAGTAACTGGTAAAAAAGATTTAAAAAACAAATGGTTTAAAAATATAGAATCTGTTGGTATTTCAGCTGGAGCATCAACACCTGATTACTTAATAGAAGAAGTAAAAAACACAATCAAAGGATTTAACAATGAGCAAAAAAAATAATATAGATATAAATATTGGTCTAGCAGAAATGCTAAAAGGTGGTGTAATAATGGACGTAACAAATTCTGATCAAGCAAAAATAGCAGAGGAATCAGGAGCAGTTGCAGTTATGGCATTAGAAAGAATTCCATCTGACATTAGAAGAGATGGTGGAATTTCAAGGATGTCAGATCCAGAAATGATAATTGATATTCAGGAGTCTGTATCTATTCCTGTAATGGCAAAGTGTAGAATTGGTCATTTTGTTGAAGCTCAAATTCTTGAATCTATCAAAGTAGATTTTATTGATGAAAGCGAAGTACTCACTCCTGCAGATGAACATAATCATATTTACAAAACATCTTTCAAAGTACCATTTGTATGTGGTGCAAGAAACCTAGGTGAAGCATTAAGACGAATAGGAGAAGGAGCTTCCTTAATACGAACAAAAGGTGAAGCTGGATCTGGTAATATTGTTGAAGCTGTCAGGCATATGAGAACAATAATAAATGATATTAACATTCTATCAAATTTAGATGATCATCAACTAATGGCAGAATCAAAAAATATGGGTGCGCCATTTGATCTTGTTAAGCTAGTTTCAACAACTAAAAAACTTCCTGTTCCAAATTTCAGTGCTGGAGGAATAGCAACTCCAGCTGATGCAGCCCTAATGATGCAGTTAGGAGCTGAATCAGTGTTTGTAGGATCAGGAATATTTAAGTCAGAAGATCCAATAAGTAGAGCTAAGGCAGTTGTTGAAGCAACTACTTATTATAATGACCCAGATAAATTGGCAAGCGTATCTACTGGTATAAAGGATGCAATGTCTGGAATTGACATGAGTGAAATACCAAAAGAAAAAATGCTGCAAAATCGCGGTTGGTAGATCTTGCATACAGTAGGTATTTTATCATTGCAAGGTGCTTTCAATAAGCATGCTCAAGTCTTAGAAAGGTTAAAAGTAGATTACTGCTATGTCAAATATCCTACAGATCTAATCAACTGTAAGTCATTGATAATACCAGGTGGTGAATCATCATCGCTAACTAAACTAATACTCAAGAATAATCTTTATGATTATTTAAGAGATTTCGCTGAAAATAAACCAGTTTTTGGCACTTGTGCCGGTCTTATCATTCTTTCAAAGATCGACACAGCTCTTGTTAAGGGCCTTGGTATACTAGATATTAATATTGAGAGAAATGGATGGGGAAGTCAAATCAATTCATTCAAACAAAATGTTTCAGCTCCAAATATTTGTAATTCTAAAATCAATGCAGTATTCATACGAGCTCCAAGAATAGCAAAAGTTAATGATAAAAATATTAAAATATTATCTTCATTAAATGACGAACCTATTTTATTACAAAAGAAAAAATGTTTAGGTGCGACTTTTCATCCGGAGTTAACTTCTAATTTAACATTACATAAATATTTTATAAAAATGATAGATGAAAAAATTATTACAAAAAGTTAATTCGCCTGAAGATCTTAAAAACTTTTCATATTTAGAACTCGAATCATTATCTTCAGAAATTGCCGAACATATTAAAAAAGTTGTAAGCAAGCTTGGCGGTCATTATTCATCTCCACTTGGAGTTGTTGATCTGACATTAGCACTACACTATGTCTATAACTCACCTAAAGACAAGTTAATTTGGGATGTTGGTCATCAAGCTTATTCGCATAAAATTATTACAGGAAGAAGAGAAGAATTTCTAAAGTTACGTTCAAAAAATGGTATTAGTGGATTTTTAAAGCGTGACGAAAGTGAACACGATATCATTGGTGCAGGGCACGCTAGTACTTCAATTTCTGCAGCTCTTGGATTGGCTCATGCAAGAGATCGGCTGAATGAATCAAACAATGTACTTGCAATTATTGGTGATGGAGCTGCCACTGGAGGTATGGCTTTTGAAGGCTTAAATAATCTAGGTTATCATAGAACTCAGCTTACAGTAGTTTTAAACGATAATTCAATGTCAATTTCGGGAAGCGTTGGAGCTTTATCTAGATATTTGACTAAGGTAGTAACAAACCCTACATACAATAAAATACGTAATGATATATGGAATCTATCTGGAAAAATATCTGAATCTGATAATAATTTAATAAGAAGATTACTAAGAAAAACTGAAGAAGGTATAAAAGGTTTGTTAACACCGGGTATTTTATTTGAAGAACTAGGCTTGCGTTATATTGGTCCAGTTGATGGTACAAACATTAAAGATATGATTGATGTATTTACTAGTGTAAGAGAAATGAAAACTCCTGTACTTGTTCATGTACATACTATGAAAGGAAAAGGATGTAATAACGCAGAGAAAAATTCTGTAAAGTATTACAGTCTTTCACCTTCAAAGAAAAGCAATTCTGGTGCAGCTAATTACTCTAATGTTTTTGGTGATGCCCTTATAGATCTAGCAGAAACATATGAATTTAAATGCGTAACTGCTGCAATGCCAATAGGTACTGGAATGGATAGTTTTACAAAAAAATATTCAGAAAGATACATTGATGTAGGTATCGCTGAAGAACACGCTGTAACATATGCTTCAGGATTATCAGCAGGAGGAATCTTACCAATAGTTGCAATTTACTCTACCTTTATGCAGAGATCATATGATCAAATATTTCATGATTGTCTATTGCAAAATTTACCAATTATTCTTTGTATGGATCGTGCAGGTTTAGTTGGTGAAGATGGACCAACTCACCACGGGGTTTACGATATTGTCTTTTTGAGAAGTTTACCAAATATTATTATTACAGCTCCTAAAAATGGCAATGAACTAAAAAGTTTATTATTAACTGGCATAAAATCAGAAAAAGCTTTTTCAATAAGATATCCCAAAGGAAACAGTATTACTTACGATCCAGAAATCAAGCCTGAAATATTAAAAATTGGATCTTGGGAATTATTAACAGAGGGAAATGATATAGCAATACTTGCAGTTGGATCTATGGTAGATGTTGCTCAAAATACATTAAAACTTTTAAAAAATGACAATATAAATATAACTTTAGTTAATTGCAGATTTATTAAGCCTATTGATGAAAAAATGTTAGAAAATATTTTTAAAAGCCACAAAACAATCATCACTATTGAAGAAGGTACAGTTTTAGGAGGTTTTGGTTCATCTATTTTAGAATATGCATCATTAAAAAATATCACAGCAAATATAAAAGTATTAGGAATTCCTGATCAATTTATACAACATGGACCAAGGAGCGAATTATTAGATGATATAGGATTGAGTAAAAATAAACTTTACAATACAATTAAAGAAATTTTAAATGAAGAATAAAAAAAATATTTGGATCAAAGAAATAGCTAGTTCTGTACAGTCAAATAAAAACTTTAATACAATTTCTGGTGAATCTTTAGAACCGTTGTATTTTCCGGAGAAGTTAGATAAAGAATTTGATGATAAATTAGGTTTCCCCGGTCAATATCCTTTTACAAGGGGCGTTCATGCTAATATGTACAGGGGTAAAATGTGGACAATGCGACAATTTTCTGGCTTTGGTTCAGCTAAAGAAACAAACAAAAGATTTAAGTATTTGTTAAGTCAAGGTCAAACAGGATTGTCTGTGGCTTTCGATATGCCTACTTTAATGGGTTATGATGCTGATCATGAACTATCTGAAGGTGAAGTAGGAAAATGCGGAGTTTCTATTTCTTCATTAAAAGACATGGAAGTATTATTTGATGATATTGATTTAGAGAAAGTATCTGTATCGCAAACAATAAATGGTCCGTCAATTATATTACTTGCATTCTACATTGTTGTTGCGCAAAAACAGGGCATATCATTAGACAAACTAAGAGGTACTCTCCAAAATGATATTTTAAAAGAATACATTGCACAAAAAGAATGGATCTATCCTCCAAAACAATCAATGAAGATTATAACAGATATGATTTCATATTGTGCTCAAAATTTACCTCAATACAATACTATTTCTATTAGTGGATATCACATTAGAGAAGCAGGGTCGACTGCAGCTCAAGAATTAGCATTCACATTGGGAAATGGTTTTGCATACATTGACCATGCTATTAGCGCAGGTATGGATGTTGATGATTTTGCTCCAAGACTGTCATTCTTCTTCAATGCTCATCAAGATTTTTTTGAAGAAATATCTAAATATAGAGCTGCAAGAAGAATTTGGGCTAAAAGATTAAAAAACAAATACAAAGCAAAAAATCCAAAATCGTGGAAATTACGCTTTCATACACAAACTGCAGGTTGCACATTAACAGCTCAACAACCAGAAAACAATATCACTCGTACATCTTTACAAGCTTTATCAGCCGTATTAGGTGGAACTCAATCACTACACACTAACTCTATGGATGAGACTTTAGCTTTACCATCAGAAAAAGCCGCTGAAATTGCCTTGAGAACACAGCAAATTATTGCTTATGAAACAGGAATCCCAAATGTAGTAGATCCGTTAGGGGGTAGTTGGTATGTCGAGGAACTAACTGATAAATTAGAAGAAAAAGCAAATTTTTATTTTGATGAAGTAGAAAAAATTGGTGGTGTAATTGAAGCTATTGAAAGAGGATACTTTCAGAATGAAATAGCAAAAGCTTCAGAAAAGTTTCAAAGAGAAGTTGATTCATTAGAACGAGTTATCGTTGGAGTTAATAAATATCAAAAAGAAAATGAAGAAATAGAAATTCCAATACTTGAGATTGGATCAGAAACAGAAATTGAACAAAAAAAGAGATTAAAAGATTTAAAGATAAATAGAAACAATAATAAAGTTCAAGTTTCCCTTGAAAATTTATCCATAGCATCAAAAAATGGTGATAACCTTTTTCCATATATAATTGAGTGTACAAAAGTTTATTGTACATTAGGTGAAATGGTAGAAACAATGAAAGAGGTATTCGGAGATTGGCAAGAAAACGCTATTATTTAAGCTGTGATATATAACAAAAATATATTTAATCATAAAAATAAATATACAATTGGTGTTGAAGAAGAATACATGTTATGTGATCCTTCATCAGGAAATTTAATTAATAAAGCTGATCAAATATTGAAATATGCTAATACTGATTTAAGAAAAAGATTAAGTTACGAATTAATATGTTCTGAAATAGAATCTAATACATCAATTTGTTCAAATAGTTATGATGCGATCGAAGAAGTAGCATATTTAAGATCAAAACTTAAAGAAATTGGAAATAATTTAGATTATAAAATTGGAATTAGTGGCACTCATCCAACAGCGAATCCATTAAACCAAAAATTTGTAAACACTGAAGGCTATAATTGGGTAGCTAATCAACTTAATTATTATGCAAAAAATAACATTACTTTTGCCTTGCATGTGCATATAGCTGTACCAAATCCTGATCTAAGTATAAAAGCTGTAAATGGTTTGAGACGATGGATTCCACCGTTATTAGCATTGAGCACAAACTCTCCTTTTTTTAATGGAGTTCAAACGGGAATGAGATCTTCAAGGACCTTTCAGTTTGGTTCATTTCCCCGAACAAATATACCTGAGAAATTTGATAGTTATGATCATTTTCTATCAATTGTAAATTCTTACTTAAGTACAAAAACAATTGAAAAGCCTAGACAAATATGGTGGAAAATTAGACCACATTTGGATTATGGTACTATTGAATTTAGAATGATAGATGTACAAAGATCACTAAAAAAAACACATATGTTTATCGCTCTTTTTCAAGCATTAACACACCAAACAATAGATGACTCATTATCTGATAATCTAAATGAAAATTTATCATTAGAATTATTAAACGATGGATTGTGGAAAGCTTCAAGATTTAATTTTGATTGTTTGTTAACTGACTCTTTTGATAATGAAGAATTAAATATGAAATCTTTTATTAATAAAATGATTGATTACTGCAAAGAAAGTCTATCATATTTCAGTAATCTACATGTAATTGATGATGTTAATAATATTTTAAATAATGGTACAGAATGTGATGAGCAAATTGAAGTATTTGAAAATAATAATATGAACACTTTGAAGAAATTTTTAATGAATAATGTTATGTATAAATACTAATAAGGAGGTAGTATGAAAATTGTTCACATAGTTGGAACAGGAACAATTGGTGAGCCACTAATTGGACTTCTATCTGATTTTAAAAAAAAACTTGGCATTGACGAAGTAACTTTTCATAAAAATACACCATTAATATCTGATAGATCAAAAGTTCAGAGTTTAGTAAACAGAGGCGCGATACTCACAACATCCAAAGATAAGTTTGTTGGATTCAAAAATATAAATTTAGATCCAATATATACTACAGAAGATGCTATTGAAAGGGCGTCTGTCGTTATTGATTGTACACCCAAAGGAGTAGGTCATAAAAATAAAAATGATTATTATAATAAATTTGCTGATTCAACATTAGGTTTTATAGCTCAAGGTAGCGAATTTGGTTTTGGTAAGATGTACGCTAGAGGTATAAATGATGAAGCTTTAAATGTTGAAAAAGATAAATTCATTCAGGTAGTATCTTGCAATACTCACAATATTTCATCAATAATAAAAACAATTGCATTTGAAGAAGACGTAAATTTTTTGGATTACGCTAAATTTATTTGTATTAGAAGAGCTAATGATGTAAGTCAGTCAAAGGGTTTTATTGCCTCGCCTCAATTAGGAACACACGATGATAATAAGTATGGCACACATCATGCTAAAGATGCATCGTTACTTTTTCATACTATTAATTATGATTTAGATCTATTTTCATCGGCAATAAAAATAAATACACAATATATGCATATTTTGTATTTTAATTTAAAGCTTAAAAAGAAAATTTCAATTGATGAAGTATTAGATAAGTTTAAAAAAAATGATAGAATAGCTGTTACAAACAAAGTTGATTCTTGTGAGGTTTTTTCTTTTGGTAGAGATCATGGACATTTTGGTAGAATCTTAAATCAAGCAGTTATATCAATACCATCTTTACATATTAGAAATAATAATGAACTCTCCGGTTATTGTTTTACGCCACAAGACGGAAATTCACTACTTAGTTCTGTTTCTGCTGCATCTTGGTTTCTTGATCCATCTAATTATGAAGAAAAAATACAATGTTTGAAACCATATCTTTTTAATGAGGTTTAATTAATTAAGTTTAGTATAAAAAAAATAGTAAACGGCCCTTTTGAACAAAACGCTTATATTTTATATGATAGTAAAAAGTTCTGTGTAATTGTTGATCCTGGTTTAGATTATGATATTATAATAAGAGAATTAGACATTATAAATAAAAAGCCTTCTTCGATACTATTAACCCATGCGCACATTGACCATATTGGTATAGTTGAAAAGCTTCAAAAAAAATATAATCTTAAAGTTTATATGCATCAAAACGATAAAGAAATTGCTAACAATCTGCCAACTTACTGCCAAATGTTTGGTTTGGAGGTTTTAAAACCTCCTAAAATAACTAATTTTATAAGTGATGAAAATAGTATAGCTATTGATGATTATGCATTTAATGTTATTTATACTCCTGGGCATACACCTGGTAGTATAAGTTATAAGATTGGAAACAATATTTTTGTTGGAGATACTTTGTTTAATAATTCTATAGGAAGGACAGACTTACCTGGAGGCTCATTTTCAATTCTAGTTAATTCAATAAAGAATAAATTATTTTTACTAGATGATAAAATGAAAGTTTTCTGTGGTCATGGTAATGATACAACCATTGGATATGAAAAAAAATATAATATTTTTTTAAAATGAACAGTGTAACTCAAAAAATAAACAACACAATAAATCATTATATAAAAAAAAATAATTTTAAAAATATCTTGTTATGCGTGTCTGGAGGCGTTGATAGTATTGTTTTGTTTCATTCAGTCCTAAAATCCAGTCAACAGCTAAATTTTTATTTTTCTATGTGTTATTTTAATCATAAGGTTAGAAAAAAATCAAATTTGGATGAATCACTATGTATAAATATTGCGAAAGAATATAATATTAAATTATATAAAGGGAGCTTATCAATAAATTTTGAATTAAAAAAAAATGAAACAAATTTAAGAACTGAAAGATACAACTTTATTAATAAAATCTATAAAAACAATAATTTTGATTCAATATTTACTGCGCATCATTTAGATGATCAAATTGAAACTTATTTAATGAGGAAAAGTCAGACAAACGATGATCTAATATTAACTGGAATAAGAAAAAAATACAATTATTTATATCGTCCATTTTTAGAAATTTCTAAAGATGAAATTTACAGTTATGCTAATTCTAACAATATTACTTGGAATGAAGATGAAACAAATAAAAATATCACTTACTTAAGAAATAGTATAAGAAATAGTTTAATACCTAATCTAATTGTCAAAGATTTTGACTTTAAAAATAAAATCATAGATGAGATAAATATTTCAAAGAGTAAAGCTGAACTTATTAAAAAGAAAGTTAGTTTATTCTTCAAATCAAATGTTGTTTTTGAAAATAAAAAATTTTTTGTAAATAAAAATTGTTTGTTAAATGAAAATCCTTTTACTATTAAATACATATTAAAAAAAATAGTCTCAAATTTCAAAGGTAATGATTTATTTTTTAGTAAAAAACATTTGGCTAATTTTATTTTATTTCTTAAAAAAAGAGAAAATAACATCATATTTCAAATTAGTAAAAACGTAAATATTTTTAAATATTTTGATCAATTAATAGTATATCAAAAATCAAGAATAATAAAAAAGAATATAAAAATTACAAATGAAATTACAAATTGGAACTTTCATAATATCAAGGTTGTAAAAGATATTAATATAAATATTAATTATTATAATTTTTTTGAAATCAATAAGGATGAATTAAAATCCGGTTTATATATAAGATCTTGGAATAATAATGATTCTATTGTTTTCAATAATAATGGTAACAAAAAGAAGATAAAAAAAATTCTATCTGAAGAAAAAATAATTCCGCTTTTTCGTAAGGAAATACCAATAATTGTAAATAGTAATAATGATGTATTGTGGATTCCAGGTATAAAAAAAATATATTGTAAAAATAACTCTACATATGAAAAAAAATACTTATTATGGCAAAAAAATTAGATATAACCAACATTACTAAACAGAATCTTAAGATTCTTATTGATAATACAACCATTAAAAATAGAGTAGTTAGTATTGCAAATACTATCAATAGTAATTATAAAAATAAAAATCCTATAATTTTGTGTGTTTTAAATGGAGCATTTATATTTTACGCTGATTTGGTAAGATATCTTAAAATAGATTTTGAAGTAGATTTTATAAAACTTTCCTCTTATGGAAGTTCTACAAAAAGCAGTGGAACCGTTAGAATGATAAAAGATGTTAGTGCAAACATTGCTGATAGGCATGTAATAATTGTTGAGGATATAATTGATACAGGTTTAACAATTAATTATTTGAGGAATAGAATGCTAGATGGACAAGCTAAAACAGTCTCATTTGTAACTTGTCTGTTAAAAGAGAGAAAAAAATATCATTTTGATTTTAAAATTGATTGTATAGGATTCAAAATACCTGATAAATTTGTAGTAGGATATGGCTTAGATCTTGATCAAAGATTTAGGGGACTTAAAAACATTTACACAATAAAGTAAAAAACTAATATGAAAAAAACAAAAAAAGAAAATAATTGGGATTGGAAAACTATTGGAAATAACTTTCTATTTTGGTTAGTTATAATTGTTGCAGCAGTATTATTAATGCAAATGGTAACTGTTGATGGCAGGATACAAAATATTACTTTTTCTAAATATGAAGAAATAATAAACAATAAGAATGTATCCAACGCTACTATAACGGGAAATACATTTAAAGGTGAATTACTAGATAGTGATTTCATAGTTTTAGATAATGGTAAAGAAGTTGAATTTAGCACGTTCACAACTGTATTGCCTACTGGTTACATTGATCAAGATGTAATCAAATACTGGAATGAAAATGGTATAAAGTTTCAATTTAAAGAGAAAACACCAAATTTAACTGATTATTTAATACAATTTACACCTTGGATATTAATATTCGTTTTTTGGATTTTTATAATGAGGCGTATGCAATCAGGAAGTGGTCAATCGGGAATATTTGGTTTCAACAAAAGTAAGGCCAGAGTTGTCTCACCTAATAATACAAAAATCACATTTAAAAATGTGGCAGGTTGTGATGAAGCAAAAGTGGAGCTGGAAGAAGTTGTTGATTTTCTTAAAAGTCCATCTAAATATAAAAAATTAGGAGCAAAAATACCTCGAGGAGCTTTGTTGCTTGGCCCTCCAGGTACTGGTAAAACACTTTTAGCGCGAGCAGTTGCAGGAGAAGCTGGTGTTCCATTTTTTAATATAAGTGGAGCAGAATTTGTTGAAATGTTTGTAGGTGTAGGTGCAAGTCGTGTAAGGGATCTATTTGAAAATGCAAAAACCAATTCTCCAAGTATCATATTCATTGATGAAATAGACGCTGTAGGCAGACATCGTGGAGCTGGTTTAGGGGGTGGCCATGATGAAAGAGAACAAACATTAAATCAGATTCTTGTAGAAATGGACGGATTTGAAACTGATGACAATGTTATATTATTAGCTGCTACAAATAGACCTGATGTCCTCGATAAAGCATTGTTGAGACCTGGAAGATTTGATAGGCAAATTGTTGTAGACGCTCCTGGAGTTTTTGGAAGAGAAGCAATATTAAAAATACATTCAAAAGATAAAAAAATTGATAAAAATATAAATTTACTTGATATTGCTAAAGGTACACCTGGTATGGTTGGTGCAGATTTAGAAAATTTAATAAATGAATCAGCATTACTAGCAGCAAGGAAAGGGAAAAAAGAAATAACTCTAGTAGAAGTAGAAGAGGCAAAAGATAAAGTTCAGCTTGGAATTGAAAGAAAAAGCTTAATTTTATCAGATGAAGAAAAAAAAATAACTGCATATCATGAAGCAGGACACGCTCTTGTTGCTTACTATACAAAAGGTTCTGATCCTGTTCATAAAATTACGATAATGCCAAGAGGAAGAGCATTAGGTGTAACAGCTCAACTTCCCGACGGTGATAAACATAATTATCAAAAAAAATATTTAATAGGAAGATTGAATATCTTAATGGGTGGTAGGTCTGCTGAAAAAATCATCTTTTCTGACACCTCTACAGGAGCAGGTAACGATATATCTGTTGCAACAGATATAGCAAAAAAAATGGTAACTGAATGGGGAATGAGTGATAAAATTGGACCATTAACTTTTGGTAGTAAAAATGACGAAATCTTTTTAGGTAGAGAAATGGCAGTTTCTAGAGATTACAGTGATGAAAAGTCAAAGATTATCGATGAAGAGATAACAACATTTATTCGAAATGCAGAGGATTTTGCAGATAAAACTCTTAATGATAATATTGAGCAATTACATTCACTGGCAAAATCC
>CEOW01054643.1_pt1 | contig 17128 bp, 16 predicted proteins | sample 530621 | NCBI WGS metagenome assembly CEOW01 (sample SAMEA2620734, study PRJEB7988) | marine metagenome | isolation source: saline water (ENVO:00002010), including | reverse complement strand
AATTATTAATGATAAATAGTAAAAAATTCATTAGATTTTTTTCAACTTTTACAATAATAATTGCCCTAGTTCATTTTGTATTAGAAACTTTTTATACTTATCTATTTGGACAAACTTGGGCTAGTTTATTGCCTGACTATATTGCAGTTGCTCTATGTACCATCAGTGGACTAATGGTTCTTAAAAATATAAAAGCAGTTGGATTTTTATGTGGAGCATGGGGCTTTGCTTTTTGTCTTCATTATAGATCATGGGCATGGAGATTCGATAATTTTTTGAGTGAAACATCTACTCCATTAATTGAAAATACTATGTATTTTTTACTCTATACTATGCCAATATCAATTGTTGCATTTGTTATTAGTTTAATTATTTGTTACCCAAAAAATAATGATAATAAGTAAAAATTAAGTATTTGGTGTGGTCTTTCCGCTTGGTTTTTAATGCGGAAGACAAAATAATTATTTATCACATTTACTGTAACCGCAATCAGCACCTACACAAACATCGCATCCAGCTTCCATTTTTAACGTTCTATTACTACACTCAGGACAAATTTTAAATTGAGAATTTCCATAATTACCTTCATCATTAGCTAAAATTGGAGTTTTTTTTTCTATTACTCCATTATCTTGCTTTGGTAATATTTCTGGTTTTTCAAGAATACCTACATCAAAGAAAAATTGTTCTATTACATCAGCTACTTCAGCATAAAACGAATGCATATATTTTCCCTCTTTGAAGAAACCGCCACTTGGGTCAAAAATTCCTCTTAGTTCTTCAAGAATGAACATGGGATCATCAGTTCTTCTGAAAATAGCTGATATTAATCTGGTTAAAACTACATATTCAGGGGCTCTTGTTAAATCTTTAGAATTTATAAAAATTTCAAATGGTCTCTTTCTGCTATTTTCAGATATATATCCTAAAGTTACAAATACTGAATTTTTTACAAATGAACTTTTTACTTTATATACTTTTGCATCTACAATATCAGGTCTGTTAGTCGTAAATTCTCTGGTTTCATGAGTTTGATTATCTTTAACTATTTTTTCTTGAACAACATTTTGTTTAGGTGATTTCTTTGAAACTTGAACTACGTTTAAATCTTTAGATGATAATTTAATCATTATAGAATTTCCTCATATTGTTTATTTTCCTTCAACTCAGTTTTTTTAGATTCATTATTTAACATATAATGATATACAGTACTCAGTCTACCATCAGGCATTTTTAATATTTCGTCGCCATTACACTCAATCTCAATACCATCTTCATTTTCAATTTTATATACTTTATTTTTGATTTCTTGAAATTCAGTTGCTTCTCCTTCTTTGCTTAATATTGGGAATCTGCTACCATCTCTGTATATTGTAATTCCCTTCAAACCCTCTTTCCACGCGTCAATATAAACATCAGATATCACTTCGGGCTCAATGTCTTCTGATAAATTGACAGTGGAAGAAATACTATGATCTACATACTTTTGACATATACCTTGAATTTTGACGCGTTTTTCAGGATCAATATTATGAGCAGTTCGCATGAAATGATCAGGTAAAAGTTCAGAAATATCATCATGTTTATCCGCATCAGAACCTAAATTCATTTTATCTAAGTATGCTTGTACGGATGAATGAAATACTTTAAAAAATTGATTTCCGAAAGATTCAGATCTTCTTGTATAGTATAAAGCAAAAATAGGCTCTACCCCACCGGATATACCAATATAATTTTTTTCTTTTGACTTATAACTTAAAATAATATTTGATATTGAACCTGTTGGAGCAATTGAAACTATGGCAATATTTCTCAAACCATTTTTTCTAATGATGTTTCTGGTTTCTTCATTTAAAGCTTCTAATATAAATGGACATTTCAAATATTCTTTTTCATTAAAAATTGGAGATGAACCTTTTTCTTTTGCGAGCATAGCAGAGGATTGAAATGAGGCATTTGCAATGAATTCCATCACTTTAGACATCATTGCTATGCCTTCATCAGAATCATATGCTAAACCCAATTGGTTTAACATATCAGCAATTCCCATTACACCTAATCCAAGCCTTCTAGTTTCAGATGCAGCTAGTCTTTGTTTTTCTAATGCATTTAACTTTTCATTCCAGGTAACAACATTATCGAGAAATCTAACTACTGTATTTGTTGTATCCGCTAATTGATCCCAATTTATTGATGCATTATCATCATATCCATTATTTACAAATCTCGATAAATTAAGAGATGCTAGATTGCAAGCTCCTCCATCTTCAAGAGGTACTTCTGCACAAGGGTTTGTACTTATTATTGGTCTACCAACATAATTAGATGGAGAATATTTTTTCATTGTTGACCAGTATATTAGACCAGGCTCAGCTGTTTTATAATTTCCCTCTATAATTTGATCCCAAATTTTTCTTGCCGGAACTAAATCTCTTATTTCACCACAATCTGATGATGCAAAATATAGCATAAAATCTCCTGCTTGTCTAATGGCAAGAGATTTTTCAGATGTTTTTAAATTATAATCACCAAAAACATCCCTATCTTCTTGATTCAAAAACTCTTCTTTATCGATTTTTTCACTATAATTTGTCATTAACCAATCATTCATATCATCAAACGATTTAAATGATTTTAACATTTTATATTTTTCAATTGATTTTGATGGTATTTCAACAGAATAATGTTTTTTATCAGTTTGTAAGGCTTCTTTTAAAATACCTCTATCATTTTTTTCATAAATTAAATATTCTCTATTATGATATTTTTTTTGTTCTTCCACTGCGTGCATAAATTCATCACTAACTTTTATTGAAATATTAGCAAATCTAACCTGCGTATTTTCCATAACATTTTTCTTTAATGCTTCCATTTGTGATTCATCAAATAGTCCAGACCATTTACATTGTTCAACAATTTGATTTGTAACCCAATTTGGTGATTTTTTTACATTGATAAAGTGAAAAATATCGGGATGTTTTACATCTATAGTTAGCATTAAAGCACCTCGTCTACCGCTTTGCCCAATCAATCCAGTAGTTAAAGAATACAATTCCATAAATGACACAGCACCAGTTGAACTATCTGCTGCATTATGTACAACAGCATCTTTTGGTCTTAAGGATGATATATCAACACCGATTCCTCCACCATAGGAGTAAGTTCGAGCACATTCGAAAGCAGCTTGATATATTGAATCAATTTCATCTTTATCAATTTTAGAAACGAAACAATTTGCTAAAGTCTTTATTCTGTACAGGTCACCTGCTCCTGCAATGACTCTACCCCCTGGTAAAAATCTTCCTTCATATAAATCATTGTAAAAATTTTCTGACCACTGGTTCTGTTTTGATTTAGTTTTTTCAGCACTAGCTATGAATGCAGAAACTCTTTTAAACACATCTTCCGGACATGTTTCAACAATATTGTTTTTGAGGTCTTTCAGATAATATTTTTTTTTGTAGATATTACTTGCTAATTCATTATCGCTCAAATACTTTCCATTAAAAGGCAATTCTTTTTTAGATTGCAAATCATCTAAATGATTGTAAATATTTTCGTAATTATTTATATTTTTTTTGCCTAAGATGGAATCCGCTTTACCGCGGTGCTTGAACATTGCCTTCATCTATGTCCCTCTAAATTTAGTATATGAAAAAATTTTACTATTCAGAATCAATCTTACCAAAATTTTGGAATGCTTTTGGATTTATAATGCTAATTATAATATTTTCCGTCAGGATTAATTCGTTGGTAACTACTAGATATTATGATTCTGACAAAAAAATATACTAAATATTGTGTAATGGGATCAATTATTTTGATAAAAAAATAAAAAAAAATTAATAATTAAGAGCGCTTTCAGAGGCAAAAAAATTGTAATTTCTAAAATGGAAAAAATACTTAAAGATAGTATTTCAGCAGCTCACGAAGCAGGTAATATTATAATGAAATACTACAAAACTAAATTAGAGATTAAGCATAAAAGTGTAAATAATCCAGTTACCAAAGCTGACTTAGCTGCAAACGAAATTATAAAAAAAAATTTAATTTCTAAATATCCAAATTTTGGCTGGTTATCAGAAGAAACTAAGGATTCTGAACATAGACTAAGCAATGAATACGTTTGGATTATTGATCCTATTGATGGAACAAAAGAATTTATAGAAGGTATATCTAACTTTGCAATTAGTATTGGATTAGTCAAAAATCAAAAACCAATTTTAGGTGTTTTGTATAATCCAGCAACAGAAGAATTATTTTATGGATCTAAAAATAATGGTTCTTTCTACAATGGAAAAAAATGTCAAATTTCAACTTTAAAAAATATTGAAAAAGTGAAAATTGTTGTTAGTAGATCTGAGATTAAGGCTGGATTATGGGAAAAATTTTCATTCAAACAAGAAAGTAAAATTGAAATTGGTAGTGTAGCATATAAACTTGGATTAATTGCTGCAAATAAATATGATTTTTTTGCTACATTAAAGCCAAAGAATGAATGGGATATTTGTGCTGGTCATATTATTATACAAGAAGCCGGTGGTGTTTTAAAAAACATACACGATTTTACAACACCAACATATAATCAAAAGTTAACATTACAAAAACCAGGTCTTGTAGGTGGAAATGCTGACATAAGCAGCACTTTTTCAAGAATATGGAATAATAAATTTCAAAAATTGAGGTAAAAATGAAAAATGCTAAACTAAATGTAAATGATGAAATAATTGAACTACCCACCTTCAAAGGATCAGAAGATGAGGTTGGGATTGATATAACCTCACTTAGAAGCAAGACCAATCACATAACCATTGATCCTGGTTATGCAAATACCGGTTCTTGTTTAAGTTCTATTACTTTCATTGATGGAGAAAAAGGTATATTGAGATATAGAGGATATTCAATAGAGGAATTAGCAGAAAAGGCTACGTTTACAGAAGTATGTTATTTACTTGTTTATGGAGAACTTCCTAATATCAAAGAAAGAGATAAATTTAGTAAAAGCTTAAGAAAGCACGCAAACCTACATGAGGATATGAAAAGATTTTATGACGGCTTTCCATTAAGTGCACACCCTATGGCAATCTTATCATCTATGGTGACTGCTATGTCGGCATTCACCCCTGAAAGTAATAGCTGGGAAGATGATGATATGGATCATAGTATGATTAAAGCATTGGCAAAAGTCAAAACAATAGCAGCATTTTCATATAGAAAATCGCAAGGACTTCCATTCATTTATCCTAGAACTGATCTTAATTATGTAGAAAATTTTCTACATATGATGTTTTCAGATTCACAAGAAGATTATCATGTAAACCCTGTTTTTGCCGAAGCTTTAAACTTACTATTAATTCTCCATGCTGATCATGAACAAAATTGTTCTACTTCTACTGTTAGAATGGCTGGAAGTAGCCAAGCTAACCTTTTTGCAACCATCTCTGCGGGTATTGCTGCTCTCTGGGGACCTTTACACGGGGGTGCTAACCAGGCAGTTATTGAAATGTTAGATACTATTAAAAAAGATAATTGTGATTACAAAAAATATGTCAACATGGCTAAAGATAAGAATTCAGATTTTAAACTTTATGGTTTCGGTCATCGCGTTTATAAAAATTATGATCCACGTGCAAAAGTAATTGCTAAAGCTGCTGATAGAGTTTTGAATGAACTAAAGTTAGATGATCCATTATTAGAAATTGCAAGAAATCTTGAGAGTGTTGCTCTTGAGGATGATTATTTCAAAGAAAGAAATCTATATCCAAATGTAGATTTTTATTCTGGAATTATTTATAAAGCTATGGGTATCCCAACGAATATGTTTACAGTCATGTTTGCTCTTGGTAGATTACCTGGATGGCTTGCACATTGGCATGAAATGGTTGCAAGTGGAACATCAAGAATAAATAGACCAAGACAAATCTATACTGGATCTAAAACACGTAATTTCATTCCAGTGGAGCAAAGATAAATAAATGAAAGAATATTTAAATTTAGTAGAAAAAGTATTAGAAACCGGTAGTTTAAAAAATAATAGAACTGGAACTGATACAATATCTGCATTCGGTATGAATTATAAGATTGACCTATCAAAAGGGTACCCTCTATTAACAACAAAAAAAGTTTTTTTTAATTCTGTGATTAGAGAATTATTGTGGTACTTATCGGGTGATACTCATATTAGAAACCTTAGAAAGCATACAAAAATATGGGATGCATGGACTTCTGAAGATAAAAACTGGGAAGTAGGTAAAATGTATGGTTATCAATGGGTAAAATGGGAAAAATATATTGAAGATCCTAAAACTAAAACAATTTCAAAAGAATTCATAAATCAAATTGATTACATCATAAATGAAATAAAGAATAATCCAAATTCTAGACGTTTAGTGGTAACCGCATGGAATCCATCTGTTTTAGATGAGATAGCGCTTCCTAGTTGCCATTCTTTATTCATGTTTAATATTTTAAATGGCAAGTTGAACTGTCATTTAACACAGAGAAGTGGTGATATTGCATTAGGTATACCCTTTAATTTAGCTTGTTACGCAACACTTACTCAAATGATTGCTCAGGAAACAAATCTTAAGTTAGGTTTTTTTTCTCATTATATTAATGATGCTCACATTTATATAAATCATGTTGATGGTTTAAAAGAACAACTCAAAAGGGAACCACTCCCACTCCCTAAATTAAATATTAAATCAAAACCTTTTTGGGATCTAAAGTTTGAAGATTTCATATTATCAAATTACAATCATCATGATGTTATTAAATTTGATGTAGCTGTGTAATATGAGAATACAACTCATATGGGCTCAAGATAAATATGGAGGGATCGGTAAAAAAGGAAAACTACCCTGGCATGTTTCAGATGACTTAAAAAACTTTAAAAAAATTACAAAGAACCACACTATCATTATGGGAAGACTAACTTGGGAATCTTTACCTTTTAAACCTCTTCCTAATCGTAGAAATATAGTTCTGTCAAGTAAGAAATTTATCAACACAGAGAGTTATACTAGCACTGAAAAGTGTATTAAAAATCTTCACACTGATAATATAAAAACTATTTTTGTCATTGGGGGATCAAGCGTCTATAAAGAATTTTTTGAACTTGCTAGCGATCTTCATATTACATTAATCAATCAACAAGTTGATGGAATTGATTGTTTTTTCCCTAAGTCATTAGACCACATTAAAAAACATTTCAAATTATTTTTTCAAAAGAAACTTAATAGAGAAGCTAATTATATGCATTTCAAAAAAGATGGATAAATATTTTTTAACTTGTCCACGAGGACTTGAGGAAGTAACAAAAAAACAAATATCTAGTTATGTTAATGAACCTATCAAAATTGATAAAGGGGGCGTTCATTTCTATGGTAATTTAAAAGATATGTACACAATTAATCTTCATTCCAGAACGGGAATGAGATTATTAAAAAACATATTTGCTTTTGATCTTGAAAAACCTCAAAATTTATACAGAAATATTTATAATTTAGATTGGTTAAAGTTTATAAATGTCAACAAAACATTTTCTATCAAAACTAAATTAAAATCTCATTTATTTAATAATGCTAGCTCAGTATCCTTAAGAATTAAAGATGCTATTGTTGATAACATAAGAAAAAAAAAGGGTAAAAGACCGTTTATTAATAAAAAAAATCCTGATGTTGGATTATATATTTTTATTGTAGATAAAACAGTGAAAATTTATCTAAATACAACTGGAATACCCCTTCATAAACGTGGATATCGTTCTAAAATCCATAAAGCTGCTTTAAATGAATCTTTAGCCTCAGGTCTTATACTTTTAAGTGATTGGGATAAGAAAAATAATTTTTATGATATAATGTGCGGATCTGGTACATTGCCTATTGAAGCTTCAATGATTGCAAACAAAATAGCACCAGGACTATTTAGAAGCAATTTTGCTTTTCAAAAATTTGATAATTTCAACAAATCTCTTTGGATAAAATTAATAGATAATGCTAAAAATAATATTTGTTTTAAGCCAAATATAAAAATATTCGGATCTGATATCATTAAAGATAATATTCAATTATCCATTGATAGTGCAAAAAAGATAGGCATTGAAGATCATATTAAATTTGAAGTTTTAGATATGAAGGATGTATCAGTTCAGGATTCACAAGGAACATTAATAGTAAATCCCCCTTATGGAAATAGAATCGGTGTAAATATCAGTCTAAGTCAATTATATGAAAACATTGGAGATATATTTAAAAAAAAATTCATTGGATACGATACCTATATTTTTTCCGGTAATTTTGAAGCTATTAAATCAGTTGGATTAAGATCTAAGAAAAGAGTAATACTTAAAAATGGTACAATTGATTCCAGGCTATTATATTATCCAATTAATAGTGGGAAATTTGACTAAAGATTAGAGAATAGTAAAAATATAGACACTCCTGCTGCTATTGCTGTATTTGTATATACTTTGTTACGAATCGCTGATTTTCTTATTTTTTCGTAATGTTTTTTGTATAATTTTTTCTGGTTATCTTGTAATTGATAATATTCAGAATTTACTGGAATAGAATGTTTATAAATTGGAATTTCAGGTAAGAAAAATGGAATAAATATAAACAATGGCCCAATATAAATTGCTGATAGACAGCTAATTCCTGGTCCAGCACAATCTACCAATAAGGAATTTTCATCTCTTTGCAAATTTTCTTGTAAATCTCTGTATGCTATTTGACGTACTTCTCTTGAACTGTATTCTTTTTTTTGATTTAAAGAATCAAGGGTATTAAAACCAGTTTTTTCAATTGTTTTTACTTCAAATTTTTCACCTGTCATTGGATCGAATTTTATCTTTAAAGAATCAGATTCAATTTTTTTTCCACTCATTGGATCAAATTCTTGTACAAATAAAAAATTACATAATATTAAAATTATATAATACATAATATTGTATCTCCCTAAAATTTTGAAAATTTATTGGTATATTCAATTAATTTCGAAGCTATTCCTTTTTCTGTCATTGAATGACCTGCATCTTGAATAACGTGGAAATCGGCTTCGGGCCATTTTCTAAATAAATCCCAAGCAGTATACATTGGACACACAACATCGTATCTCCCTTGTATGATTACAGATGGAATATTTCTTATTTTATCTATATTATCTAAAATCCATCCATCTTTTTCAAAAAAACCTTTATTTATAAAATAATGACATTCTATTCTAGCAAATGCTTCAGCAACAGAAGAAGTTTCAAAATGATGTAATGATTTGCCACTTTGAAATAATTTACTAGTACTAGCTTCCCATATTGACCAAGCCTTAGCTGCTTCAATTTTGACATTATAATCATTGCTTGTCAAGCGTTTATAATATGCTTTGACTAAATTTGATCTTTCATCAATTGGAATAGGATTCAAATATTTTTCCCAAGCATCAGGGAAAATATATGAGGCTCCATCTTGGTAAAACCAATCAATTTCCTTTTGTCTTAATAAAAATATGCCTCTCAATATTAGAGCCTTACATCTGTTAGGATGCATGATACTATAAGATAATGATAGTGTTGAACCCCAACTACCCCCAAAAACAACCCATTTGTTTATGTTAAGATGAATACGAATTTTTTCAATATCTTCAACAAGATCCCAAGTTGTATTTTCCTTTAATTCTGCATGAGGTGTACTTTTACCACACCCCCTTTGGTCAAAAATAATTATCCTCCATTTATCAGGATTGAAAAACTGTCTGTATATGGGTTCTATACCCCCACCAGGTCCACCATGAAGAAAAATAACAGGTTTACCATTAGGATTACCAGATTCCTCAACATTTAAAGTATGAATATCAGAAACTGGTAAACTAAATTCATTATATGGATTTATTTTTGGATATAATTCATTCATTAATACAACCTTTTTTTACATACTCTATTTTTTAAGGGCTTTTTATTTTCAAATCTATAATAATTATCTTTAAAAATATTCATTACAAATTCATTATAATTAGGGAAATTACCTGAAATATGAGGTGATAATAAAACGTTATCTAATTTAAATAATTCATTATTTTTAGGTAATGGTTCTTGATCAAAAACATCTAAAGCTGCACCTGCTATTTTATTTTCCTTTAAGTTTTTAATTAAATAACTTTCATCAACTATAGGTCCTCTAGCAATATTAATAATATATGATGTTTTTTTCATTTTTTTAAATTCATTTTCACTAATCATACCTCTTGTCATTTTTGTTAATGGACATGATATTATTATATAATCGCTCTCTTTTAACAAAAAATCTAAATTAGTCAGAGGTATTAAATAATCAACACTTTTTTTATTCTCTATTTTTTTTTGTAATCTACGTGTAGCTATAATACGCATTCCGAAAGACTTAGCTTTGCTTGCTATTGCTTTCCCAATTGATCCGAATCCAATAATACCAATTGTTTTATCTTTTAAATTTTGCATCTTTTTAGCTATTTTCCACTGATTCCATTCTCTATTTTTATAAAACTTTTCACAGGAATTAAATTGTTTAGCAAAATAAAGAATTCTAGCCATCACAAATTCAGAAACTGGATCAGCATGAATACCACTTGAATTTGTAATTATAGTTTTACTTTTAAGTAGCGATGAAAATAATGAATCTTCTATTCCGGCTGATCCAAAATGTATCCATTTTAATTTTTGAGATGAAAATGAAAATAGCTTTTCGTTCATTCGATGAGTTAAAAGAATATCTAAATCTTTAAATTTTTGTTTAAGAATATCATCATTTGTAATATGGTAAAATTCGATATTATTTTTTGTTTTAAAATCAGAAATTAATCTTAAGTATGTTTCTGGATTCTTAGTTAATTGTATTCCAATTTTATATTTAATCATGTCTATAATTTAAAATTATAAACTAAAATAAACTTACTTAAAAAACTAATTCTATGAAAATGAACTTTAATTTTGAATTATCAAATGAATTGTAATTATTTTTAAATTAAATATTATGAAAAATGTAGTAATTATTGGCTCTGGATTATCTGGTTTATCTTGTGCCTATTATTTAAAAAAAAATGGAATTAATACCGCAATTTATGATCAATCTAATCAAATTGGAGGTCGTATTTTTTCTGAAAATATTGATGGCTTCATATGTGATAATGGATTTCAAATATTACTAAATAATTATCAAGAAGTTAAAAAAATATTAGATTACAAAGATCTAAATATGAACTATTTTGAATCAGGTGCAACAATCTACACTGATTCTCAAATGTATAAAGTATATAATCCAATTTTCCATCCTATAAAATCTTTAAAATCTGATTTTAATAAAATCTTTTCGTATTCAGATTATTTAAATGTACTCAAAACATTATTTATTAATAATGATATGAGTACAAAACAATATTTCAAACGTTCTTTTAGCAAATCAGCCAACAGACTATTTTTTGAACCTTTCTTTAAAGGCGTATTTTTAGATGATAATTTAGAAAATGACTTCATTTTTTTTAAAAAGCTATTTATAAAATTTGCTTTTGGTAAAGCGGGACTACCTAAAAATGGAATGTATGAATTAGTAAAACAAATTAAAGAAAAATCAAAGATTCTCAATATTAATTTCAATATGAAATTAAAAAACATAAGTAATAATATCGCATTTTTTCAAAATGGAGAAAAAGTCTCTTTTGATTATATCATCTTAGCGTTACCAATTGAAACTATAAATGTATTGTTTAATCTAAATTTAAAAATCGACTATAATACAAATTCAACATTTTATATAAAATCAGAAAAAAATGTTTTAGGCAAAGCATTGTTATTAGTTCCTGATAAAAAATATAAAATAAACTCAATTCAATGTTTATCAAATGTATCCTCAAATTACTCTAATAACAACAAATCTCTATATTCTGTTTCCTCAAATGACCATAATGCAAAAAAAGAAACAATAATTAAAGAATTCACTAAAATTACAAAAATACAACAAAGTGAAATGCAATTAATTAAATCTTATAGAATAAAAAAAGCTCTACACAAGAACATCTATAAGATTGATAGAAAAGATAATATTTATTTCTGTGGAGATTGGCAGAAAGAACCTTCAATTGATGGTGCATTGAAAAGTGGAAGATTAACTGCAGAGAAAATAATTAATATTTGTAAAACTTAATTTTTAAAAAAATTAAGATTAACCATTATTGGCTTATTATTTCTATTCCAAAAATCATATTTTTGCATTATTGATTGAAAACGATCTGAAGTACTAAAATTTAAGTACCATCTATTTAAATGATAAAATTTATCGCAAAAAAGATTAATATCGACATTTGCAAATTGTCTTATGAATGGAAAGATAGCTAAATCTACTAACTGAATTTTTTTATGTAATATATATTTATTTTCTTTTAACATATTATTAATTTCTAATAAAAATCCAGAAGCTTTTTCAAAATAGAATTCTTTAGATTGTTCAGGATAACGATCAAAATATTTATATCTATCTAACCAATATTTAAAATCAGAATCATTTTTTTTTATTATATCTAATTGTAGCTTAGAATTTAAACTTAACAAATCGAATTTACTGTTTTTTTTATTTGACCAAATCATTATATCAAAACTTTCATCAATAATATTATTATCTAATTGCAAAACAGGTACCGTACCCTTTTTGGAAATATCGTATAAATCTTTAGGTCTATTTTTCAAATCAACCTCTCTATGTTCAAATGTGAAATTAATAAAACTTAATGCAAGCCTTGCACGTATCGCATACGGTCATCTACGAAATGAATATAAAATAGGATTTTTCATAATTTTTTGTGATTCAAATCACACTTTTTTTCTTTTTTAATTTCTAACTTTTAATATAATCTAATATATATTAGATTTCGTTCATCGATAAAATAATTTATTTATAAATAATAAAAGGAGTTAAAAATGTTAAAAAGATTTTCAATCTTAACACTAGTATTATCTTTTATTTTTGCTGGACCTTTCGATATGAAAGATAAAACAGCTAAAGGTAAATTTAATACACTACCTGGTGGTAAAGGTAAAAAAGAAAAACCATATAACAAAAAAGATAGTGATCTTACCTACAAACAAGTTGCAGAAGAACTTGTAGATGCTAAAACTAAATATGGAAGACCAAAACTATCAAAATTAGAGCAACAAGCTATTGAAGCTTTTTTAGAAAATAAAGTTAAAAAAGGTTCATATAAGAAACATCTTTCTAATGCTATGAAAAAGCACGACTGTTATGTTAAGCATAGCAACAGAAGAATAGAAAAAATGAAAGGTTTTGCTAAATGGCCTAGCTTAGAAGACAAAGTTGAATGGTTTGCTTTAGATTGTAAAGGCAGTAAAAAAAGCAAAAAAACTAAAGATAAAATCATAGGTAAAGGTAAAGGCAAAACTGATGGTTCTTCACCAATAAATCCTAAAAAATATAGAAAAGGTGCTAATAAGTTTAATGCTGGTGGAAACTCTAAAAAAGATGGAGCAAACAATCCTCAATAAGTAAAACTTGTTTAACTATTTTAAAAAAGCCATCAATATGATGGCTTTTTTTTATTCGTAATCATTAAACGTTTTTTCAAATTTATAATAATAATCATATACTTGATAAAACATTTGAGTTACTTCTTTATCTAATAACTGTGTGTTATTTTCTAAAATTTGTGGATTTGGGAATTTAATTTCTAACCCCCTTTTAAATGTTTGAATAGAAAATTCTAAACTTTCATTTATTTCTAATAAATATTTCAATATAAAAACTTCAATTAATGCCTTACGATGGTTTTTATTCGTTAATAAAATTGTTGGTCTATTTTCATTTAATTTTCTCAAATCTTTATTATATGATTCCTTAAGTTGATAATTTTTTACAATATTAAATATAGGCCTTTCAAATGTTACATTATTCTTAGTTTTTAATTGCAATGCTATTCCTAAGTTTTCTTGATTATTTAAATAGTATTCATCTAGATCTTTAAACCTTACTAAATTGCCATTTTCCTCGAATAAGATAATATTATCTGGATTTACATAGGAAAAATAATTTGTTTTCTCTATAACTTCGTAAAGCATTTTATTTACTAAATATTCTTCTCCCGGAATATAATTACCTAAAACATCACTTTTTTCAAGTCTTAATTTTTTAAGAGCTTCACTATTTGTTATAAAATCAAAGTCCCAAATATCTGCCTCTTCTAATCTATAACTATTTGAAAATAGCTTATTTCCAGTTGAGTTAAAAAAATCAGAATCCTGTGGAATAACCTTACTAAATTTTTTATAATCATCTTCAATAATATGTGGTGTTATTACAACAATAACTTCTCTTTTTTCCACCTTATTTGAATTTGACTTAAATAAATTTCCTAAAATTGGAATTTTATGTAAAAATGGTATTTTTCTGACACCCTCGGAGTTCTTATTACTTATTAAACCGCCTACAATAAAAGGAGTATTATTTGCTATTCTGACAAATGATTCAACTTTTCTATTTGTTATTGTTGGTGCACTCAGAATAGAGCTTGATTGTTCTCCAGATGTTTCTGTTATTATAGTTTCCACTTGCATTGTAATTTGTCTATTATCTTCTCCTATTCTTGGTCGAAGATTTAATGTTATACCAACTGGTAAATATTCTACATCAGGTATTTCTATTTCATTTCCAGTATTTGTTACAGGATATTTTGATATCGGTATTTGTTCACCAATTTGTATTCGGGCTTGTCTACCATCTAAAACTAAAACTGATGGTTTAGATAATATTTCTGCTGATGTATTTTGTAATAAAGCATTGATTTTTAATGATATCAATTCATTTATTTCTTGACCATCAGCAGTATAATTACCTGAATAGCTTGCACCTAATGATAAATTATTAATCATATCAATAAAACCAGATACACTATCTGGTAATATTGAAAATTCATCAATTACTTTTCTTTTTTCAAAATCTATTTTATTTAATCCAATTTCTTTAAGATCACTGCTATTAATTTCAATAACTAACGCATCTACCATTATTTGCTTTGCGCTGACATCAATTTTATTTTTTATGTATTCAACTAATTTTATATAAGGATCAATATCCTCATTATCATAACAAATTAATATACGTTGCAGGGGGTCACCGGAAGCTAAATATGGAAAAGGGCTACTTCCAATGTATGAATTGAAATCTGAAACCTCAGACTCTTCATCTTCAGAACCTGAATTCCCTTGAAGATAGTTCGTTTCAAAATTGGGAAATTTTATTATACTTAATGGTTTTTGGATAACATCGTTTGGTTCAAAAATTAAATCGGAAAAGCTCTCTGATTCTGTCGATTCAAATTCTATTACATTGTATCCCATACTTTTAAGAATTCCTAACAATTGATCAGCTTTAATATAACTTAATTTAAAATCTTCACAAGCCATATCCTCACTAGCATAGCTGAAATAAATAAATATACCAAGAAATATAAAAGAATACTTTTTAAACATTTTATGTCCTCATTTATAAAAAAATACTCCGGTAATCGGAGTACAATTTATTTTCGTTTAATTGAATATATTAAATCTATATATATTATATTCATAAATCATAATTAATCTTCTTGAAACTTCAAGGAAGCTGAATTAATTCAATATCTTTTGTATTCTGGTGGAGGTCCATCATCAAAAACATGGCCTAAGTGAGCATCGCATTTATTGCATTTTACTTCAATTCTTTTATTTCCTAAAGAATAGTCTTCGACATATTTTATAATATTATCGTTTATTGCCTTTGTAAAGTCTGGCCAACCTCCTCCAGATCTCATCTTATGTTCAGATTTAAATAAAGGAGCATCACAACAGACACATCTGTACGTACCGTTTTGAAAAAAATTACAATATTTTCCTGAATAAGGTGTTTCAGTTCCACCTTCTCTTGTAATGTGATACTCTTCCTTGGTCAATATTTTTTTATAGTCTTTCAAATGCTTTTAAACTTCTTTTATAAATGATTTACCATCCCAGTTAAATCCATCATAAGAAAAACCTGCAAAATCATCAATAGATTTTACTTGATTTAGGGCTAAATATCTTATAAAATTGCCTTTTACGGCCTTACCATAATGACCTGCAGTTGCTGTTTTCCCTTTAGAAATAACATTAAATTCAACTTCAACAACATTATCTGATTTTGTATATGCTTTTCTATGAACCTGAGGTAATAAATCTATTATCAAATCCTCAGACTCTAACTCCTCAGTGATAATTGGATTCCAATGATATTGCAAAGATAATACATTCATCTTAAGTTTATAATCTGGTATTAAAGTCATAGGTGTTAACATTCCAAATAAACCACTCAAAATGCGTACGTGTTTTTCCATATAATTTCTTGATCGTTTTGGAACAGTTGCCCAATCCAAATTCTCATATACTACACCAGTATATCTTTCAATTGCATTCCAACATCTACTATTCATCACATCTTGATTTTGTCTATGAAACGCTATAGCTTTTTCTTCAGATGTACCATAAATGGATCTTAAATCTTCATTTGAAATTAAATCTAATAATCTTACAACTTGCTCAACATCTTCCATAAACTTAAAATCTGTATTTTTAAATTTAATTTCCATTGGTCTTTTTATGCGATTTTTACCTTCACTTGAGGGAATTAAAATTATCATCTATTTTCCTTTTTAATTAGAAAGTTTTAGTGAGTCAGATTCTGATATTATATTTTTAGGTTTTTCACCCCAAAAAGTATCTCGTGGGAAAATATCATTAATAACATTTTTATTAGTTAGATAAACATTTGGGTTTTTCCCAATCCTGATGTTATTTCTCTGAAAATCAATCTTTGATCTACCAAATATATAATGGGCTAATTTATCATCATTTTTATTAAAAATAGATACATGTGTACCCGATGAATCATCAACAGACAATACTGGCCACTGATCCTTGTCAGTTGAGAGTAAAGTTTGTTTTTTACATCCTAGAACATTATCAAAAAATTTATCTATTCTTTCTTGTTTAACTATTAAAGTATCATTACCCGAAATATTCCAACCACTTTCATCATTTAATAATTCAATCGAATTTTCTTTCTGAGAAATAATAATTTTTGTTATTGAG
>CEOW01021998.1_pt1 | contig 17193 bp, 17 predicted proteins | sample 530621 | NCBI WGS metagenome assembly CEOW01 (sample SAMEA2620734, study PRJEB7988) | marine metagenome | isolation source: saline water (ENVO:00002010), including | reverse complement strand
GCATTGATTGCAAATTTTTCAGATTTATTAGGTATATAGTTTAAGGCACACTCAGGGTCTGGGTGTTCATAATTAATTGTAGGGGGCGCAATGCCGTCAACTATGGATTTTACGCATACTACCGCCTCTAAAGCTCCGCTTGCACCTAGCGCGTGACCAATCATTGATTTAGTTGAGCTGACCCTAAGGTCTGATGACTGTTTACCAAACAAGGACTCAATAGCTGCGGATTCAGTTTTGTCATTAAAGGGTGTGGATGTTCCATGAGCGTTAATATATGAAATATCATTAGTTGTTAGTTGAGCATCTCTTAATGCGGCGCTCATTGCTTTAATTGCACCCATTCCACCATCTGAGGGTTGTGTAATATGGAATGCATCATCGGTAGCGCCGTATCCTGCAAGTTCAGCTAATATTGGGGCGTTACGTCTTTTTGCATGCTCCTCTTCCTCAAGAACTAGCGCTGCGGCACCTTCACCAAGAACAAAACCATCGCGCTCTGCATCAAAAGGGCGGCTCGCTGCTGTGGGGTCATCATTGCGCGTAGAAAGTGCTTTGATGTTTCCAAAGCCAGAAATAGTTAAGCCTGTAATGCTTGCCTCAGTTCCACCTGTTATCATTACATCAGCATCTCCATATTGAATCGTTCTCATTGCGCAACCAATAGCATCAGTACCAGATGCACAAGCAGAAATAACCGTATGATTAGGACCTCTGAGCCCAAATTTGATGGCAAGATTACCAGAAGCAATATTAGGAATAAATCGAGGAACAAAGAAAGGGGAGACCCTTCGTTGACCTCTTTCAGAAAATACACCATGTTCATTTTCCAATGTCTGAATTCCACCTATTCCAGTACCAATAATTACCCCAATGCGATCACCGTCTGTTTTATCAAGATCGATTCCAGAATCTTTAATAGCCTCTCCTGAACTTACTAGGTGGTAAATTGTAAACGGGTCAAGCTTACGAAGTTCTTTGCGATCAAAGAAAGACTGGGGGTCAAAATCTTTTAACTCCCCAGCTATTCTTACACTTAAATCACTCGCATCAAAACTTTCTATAGGGCCAATACCGCTTTTTCCGGCAGTTAAGGCTTCCCAGTACTCTGATGTTGTATTTCCATTGGGAGCAAGTACCCCTAATCCAGTTACAACAACTTTACGCTTTTGCAACATAGATTATTTGTTGGAATCTAAATAATCAATCGCTGCTTGAACAGTAGTGATCTTCTCTGCATCTTCATCTGGAATTTCAATACCAAACTCCTCCTCAAGTTGCATAATCAATTCAACAGTATCCAGCGAGTCAGCGCCTAAATCATCAACGAAAGAGGCTTCAGAGCTTATCTTTTCTTCTTCTACACCTAATTTGTCAATAATTATCTCTTTTACTTTATCAAATGTTGACATTTATTTTCTCCTTTGATTAAAATGTTGTCATTCCACCATCTATAGCTATCGTTTGCCCAGTTATATAACCAGCCTGATCTGAGGCTAGATAGAGAGCCATGTTAGCTATATCTTCTGGTGAGCCAATTCGCCCAAGTGGAATTTGGTTTAATAAATTTTCTTTAGTTTTTTCTTCAATAGCATCAGACATTTCTGTGCTAATGTACCCTGGAGCAATCGTGTTAACTGTGATATTTCTTGAAGCAAGTTCCTTAGCAGTAGCTTTGCTAAGTCCGATGATTCCAGCTTTTGAGGCAGCGTAATTTACTTGGCCAGGATTGCCAATAAGGCCTACAATAGATGAAATATTAATTATTCTTCCATATTTTTGCTTCATCATTTGTCTGGTAACGCATTTGATGCCATTAAAGACCCCTTTTAAGTTAATGTCTATTACCATATCCCAGTCATTTTCAGTCATACGCATGATTAGAGTATCTTTTGTAATGCCAGCATTATTGATAAGTATATCTATGGAATCGTGATTACTAACAGTGTCATCAATTAAACTTTTGAAATCTTCTAAACGAGAAACATCGCAAGAAAAATACGAAGTAGAAAGTCCTTGACCATTCAAAGAATTGACCAGAGAATCCAAATCGTCCTTTGTTCTGCTAGCGCAGACTACATGAGCACCTGCTTTAGCTAGAATTTCAGTGATGGATTTTCCAATCCCGCGAGACGCACCGGTTACAATAGCGACTTTATTTTTGAGGCTAAACATTGTTTAAATTTAATATATCTTCGTATGATTCTGCACCATACATAATTAATGAGCGATTAATTCTTTTTGAGAGCCCTTGAAGTACTTTTGATGGACCTATCTCTACTGCTGTGTTTATTCCATCTTCAAACATTCTTTTAATGATGTCGTGCCATAGCACAGGATTTTCAATTTGATTTAATAGCGCTAGCTGAATCTCAGCTTTAAAACTAGCAGGCTTGGATGAAAAGTTTGTGTAAACAGGAAAAGATGTGTCATTAATTTCCATATTTGAAAGATGTTCATGTAAAGCATCTTTTGCTTTGCTCATCAAAGGAGAATGAAAAGCACCACTCACATTCAATTCAACAACCTTTAAAGCCCCAGCGTCTTTGATTGCTGATGAAGCGCTTGAAACGGCTTTAATATCCCCAGATATTACTACCTGAGAGGGAGAATTATAATTTGCAACGCAAACAATCCCATCAGAAAAACTAGAGCAGATTTCTTGAATTTTATTGCCTTCAAGACCAATTACTGCAGCCATAGCGCCTGGGTTTTTAAGCCCAGCATCATGCATCGCTTCAGAGCGAACCTTGACAAGCTTTAGACCTTCTTCAAAATTAAACGCACCAGCTAAAGCAAATGCAGAAAATTCGCCTAAGCTGTGCCCTGCAGCGCAGGTCGGTTTCAAGCCATTAGACATTAAAAGTGAGCCTATAATGTAGCTAGATATGAACATGGCAGGCTGAGTATAGATAGTTTGTTTCAATACCTCATCAGGCCCATTAAACATTATTGATTTGATATCGCAATCTAAAATATCACTAGCTTTATCTATGTTAGATCGAGCATAGCTATCTTTTTCATAAAGATCCTTGCACATGCCAATTTTTTGTGAAGCTTGCCCAGGGCAAAGGAATGCAAAGTTTTGAAAATTTACGCCCATTTTATAAGCATACTTCCCCATGTAAAGCCACCCCCAAAAGCGGCAAAAAGAAGAATATCGCCTTTATTTAGCATTTTTTCCTCAACGGCATCATCCAGAGCTATTGGTATAGTTCCTGCAGTTGTGTTGCCGTATTTATTGATATTAACCAATACCTGCTCACTTTTAAGACCGCAACGGTCAGCCGCTGCATCAATGATTCTCTTGTTTGCTTGATGAGGTATGAAAAGCTTAACATCTTTACCAGTAAGGTCATTTTTATCTAATATTTCTTTGCTCGCATCCGCCATATTCTTAACTGCAAATTTAAAAACGGTCTTCCCATCTTGAAAAACATAGTGCATACCTTTATCAACTGTTGCTTTTGATGCGGGGTTGAGACTACCACCAGCTGGTACTGTTAAATATTGATACCCGCTACCATCCGCATAAAGCATTGAATCTAAAACGCCGGAATCATCATCTGACGGTTCTAGTAGCACGCCGCCACCTCCATCACCAAAGATCACGCAAGTGTTTCTATCCGTATAGTCAATTATTGAGCTCATGGTATCCGCTCCAATGACAATGACATTTTTATATTTTCCAGACTCTACAAATTTTGCACCTGTTTCCATTGCGTATACAAAGCCAGTGCATGCAGCTACAATATCATAGCCCCATGCATTTGTTGCTCCAATTTTATCCTGAACAAGAGCCGCAGTTGATACTACAGGATAATCTGGCGTACTAGTTGCAACAAGAATCAAATCAATTTCTTCAGGGCTTTTATTTGATTTCTTTAGTAGTTCTTTTGCAACATTTTTACACATGTCAGATGTGGCTTCACCTTCCTCAACAAGATGTCTTTTTTCAATTCCTGTACGAGATAAAATCCATTCATTGGTAGTGTCTACCATCTTTTCTAAGTCAATATTTGTTAGAGTTTTTTTTGGCAGATATTTTGCTGTAGCTGTTATTTTAGCTTTCATTCAAGGGCTCCAAGTGTTGGTCGATATCTTTAGACATATCTTCTATAATATTTTTCTCTACCGATTTCTGAGCTAGCAAAATAGAGTTCATAATGGCTTTCGAAGTAGAGGCTCCATGACACACAATTGAAATTCCATTGAGACCTAACAGTGGCGTTCCACCATGCTCTTCATAATCAAATTGATTGCGAATTTCTTCAAGAGCAGGTTGAATCATCTGAGCACCAATTTTATAGCGCGCTTTGCTCATAATCTTTTCTTTAATCATATCTGCGAATGACATTATCCATCCTTCCGCGAATTTAATAATTGTATTGCCAACGAAACCATCGCAAACCAGAACATCTGCTTGAGTGCTCATGATGTTTCTACTCTCAACATTGCCAATAAAGTTAGGCAGTTCTTTTTTAAGTAAATCGTATGACTGCTGATAAAGCTCAGATCCTTTTGAGGGTTCTTCTCCAATATTTATTAATCCAATTTTTGGATTTTTTATGCCTTCAACGTGATCAAGATAAACTGAAGACATTATAGCAAATTGAAGCAAATGTGATGCTGATACATCAGGATTTGCTCCTACATCGCATAAAATCTTTCCACCAGTTAATGCCGGAAAAAAAACACTTAAGGCTGGACGTTTAACATGAGGAATTCGTCCGAGAAGCAAAGTGGAAGTAGCCATCTGGACGCCTGTATTCCCGGCACTGATGAAAGCGTTAGCTTTTTTTTCTTTAACCATGCTTATGCCTAGTACCATTGAGGAATTAGGCTTCGTTTTAACTACTTTTGATGCTCTTTCGTCTGGTTCAATACTTTGACTTGCATGTACAATATTAAGATTTGGTGATGTGAAACCTTTGAGGGCTTCTTTGATCTCAACTTGATCTCCTATAAGAATGATTTCTGTATCACTTTTTACCCTTTTAAGTGCTTCAATTGCACCATTAACAGGTGCAATTGAAGCAAAATCGCCCCCCATTGCATCTAAGACTATCTTCATACGAAATGTATGATTATTCCGTTACGGATATAACAGGCCTTCCTTTATAGTATCCACAATTTGGGCAAACCCTATGTGGCATTTTTGCTTGCCCACATTGGGGGCAGGTACTGGTGCTAACCGAATTTGCCTTGTAGTGAGTTCGTCTTTTTCTGCCTCGAGCTTTGGATTGTCTTCTTTTTGGTAATGCCATAATAACTCCAACTTTAATTTATTAAATCTTCCAAGTCACTTAACCCACTTACCGAGTGGGGCTTTTTACAACTACAGATTTTGTTGTTCAAATCTATTCCACATACAACGCAAAGACCTTTGCATTCATTTTTGCAGAGTTTTTTAAAAGGTTGTTCAATAAGAATACTTTCTCTTAAAATATTGCTGAGATCAGTAAATTCATCAGAATGAAGAAAACTCACAACATCTGAGGTAGACTCTTTAATCAGCTCTTTATCATTTGTTAAAATTACACTTATTTTTGATTGAAATTCATTTTCAAATAATATCAAGCATCGATCGCATTTTAATGACGTTGTTGAGTTTATAGATCCATAAACTTTATATCCTGAGGATATTTTATCACTTGAAAGGATGCATTCAGCTTTTCTAAAGTGATTATCTAGCTCTATAGTTTGAGGGTCAACCATAAATGTTTTTTCGTTAAGCCCAATGTCAAGCTCAGTTCGATAAATCTTCATCCTTATTTCCTTTGAGAGTTTCTTCATTGTTCGTCATGTTAAAATCATCATCAGAAAAACTAGAATGTTGAATATTCAGTTTTAAAAAATCTACACCAATGCGTTTCTGAAAAACATTGAAAATTAAGATTTGACCTACACTGAAAATTGAAAGCGCATACGAAATTATAATTAACACGATAAAAAAAGTAAAAACACCTATTATTATCGAACATATGAGATCGCTAGTATAAATGTTAGATGTTTCAATATTTACAATGAAAGAATTAATTAGAGAAGATAGGTTGTCTGGATAAATCTTTTTTAATACTTCAAATGGAAGTGCTTTAGAGAAAGCAGTACTTGTAATCTTATCAAGGTTTTGCCCCAGAAGCAATGAAGAGCCAAATAACAAGTTAACAACCTTAAGTCCTGCTAGGCAAATAAAGGCAAACAATGACATACAAACATAAACGAGTGGGATGAGTATTGAATTGTATACAATTATTTGGGCAGGAAATCTCCATGCTATCATATAAGCATTAAAAACAGTCCCCATAGAGTCTTCATCAAGAGAGCTAACAATTATTGGGCTATAAACTAATGATACTAACATTGCAAATATTGTAAAGATAGCAAAAATCGCACCAAAGACGTGTATCAAGTAGGTCAATGAAAAGAAAAGTCCTCCGATATACGGTATTTTGCTAATGAGCCCAAAAATTGAAGCCATTACAATGTAGAATGCAAGGATCAGTAAAATACTAATTGTGCCAAATACCATTGGAAGCCAATTTTTTTCAACCTCTTCATGTGCTTCATTTGCAGATAAGAAATAATCCCCTTTTAATTCACTAATTGTATGTTTTGCTGCAACTGCAATCGATCCATAAATCATTAATATCCAATTTATAGAGCTTATCCAAAAAAGCACCGTTGAATACCAAGGAATATTGTAACTGTATGCGCAAGGGTATACGCCTTCATTGATCCATATTTCTTTTATCGATAGACCTGATAGAATTAATGCAAGATAATTCGCAAAAAGATACATAGAGTAACCAACGAGATTAGCGCGAAAAAAAATGAGAATTTTCGTTAGACTTAAGGCGCGTTGAGGCGCACTGAAAATATCTGTTAATGTGTTGGTGAGGTTCAAAATGTAATGATGAGATTTACGATTTAATTTTCGTAGCGAACATAATCCACCCAAGCCCGTTCTTTTCGTGTTTTTGAAAGAGATTCAGCCACAGCGGATGCTGTTTTGCGATTGTCATAGCTGCCAACACGTATTCGGTACCAAGTTTCACCATTTTCTTCAAAAAAAGCTTTTTGAATATAGGCGTCGTAACCTGCTTCTATTAAAACAGCGGCAACTTTTTTTGCATCATCTAGTCGTTTTTTTGATGCTATTTGAATGGTGAATCTGTTTGAGTCAAAGGGTATAGATTTACCCTTGGTGCTTTTTTTTGTCATCTTTTTGACTGGCGCTGGGGTGTTACTAATTTTTTCTTTTGGAGTTTCTATTTTTGAGGTAGAGCTCATGATGGTATCACTAGCTTCTCCAGATATATATTTTGATACCTCTTCAGAATTGTACCAGCTGTCCTCTTCGATTTCATTGTAGAGTAGTTCTGTAAGAGCAAGTGTATCATTCTCAGCTGAGCTCTGGGAAGTAGTATTTTGTACTAAAAATTCACTCTCATCCAAAATTGTAAAGCTAAAAGATTGGGTTTCAATCTCATCATTGTATTGAAATATAGAAACCTCAATACTGTAATCACCAGGTACATCCGGAATAAAATTGACAGAATATCTATCTTCTCCTGCGCTGATATCAGTATTGCTCAAATAGCTATTCCCTGGGACATTAATCAATTCCCATATGAATTCTAAGTCTATATCTTCATCTGGAGCGTCTACCGAAACAGTTACTGGTTGCCCTACATACCCTACTGGGTTTTCTTTAGCGCAGCTTAAAAATAGTCCAAAAAGCACCAAAAGGTTGATTTTTTTATTTAACATAGACATTATAACTTAGTCAGAATTTGGATGTTTGATTGGGACAAATGCAACTGTTAGTGGTTTGAAATTATTTCTGCTTCACTAAAGAAAAAACCAACCTCTCGGCGAGCATTTTCATCGCTATCGGCTCCATGCACAGCGTTCTCACCTAAGGAAGAGGCAAAATCTTTTCGAATAGTACCCTCAGATGCTTCAGCTGGGTTTGTTGCGCCAATTAAATTTCTCCATTCATTTACGGCATCAGACTTATTTAAAGCAAGCACAATACACGACCCCGAAGACATGAAGGAGGTTAATTCATCATAAAAAGGCTTATCCTTGTGAATTTCATAAAATCCTTCTGCCTGCGCTTTGGTCATACGCATGAATTTCATTCCTAAAATTTTAAAATCATCTTTTATAATGCGATCAATAATTAATCCAGAATATCCATTTTTTACCGCATCGGGTTTAATTATCGCAAAGGTCAAATTATTCAACTTTTTCTCCAGTTTTTATTTATTTAAAGCTTTTTTCATCTTTTTACCAATATCTGCAACAGATTCACAGACGCTGATACCGCATTCTTCAAGTATTTGCATTTTGGCTTTAGCGGTATCATCACCTCCAGATACAATTGCCCCGGCATGCCCCATTCTTCTTCCTTCTGGAGCAGTTTGGCCAGCAATGAAACCAACAATAGGTTTGGACATGTTTTCCTTAGCCCACTTTGCTGCCTCGTTTTCCATTTGCCCCCCTATTTCTCCAATCATGACCACGCCTTCAGTTTCGCTATCTTCTTCGAAAAGAGATAGAATCTCTGTCATATTTGTTCCAATAATAGGATCACCGCCTATCCCGATTGCTGTTGTTTGGCCGAGACCTACATTTACAAGTTGCCCTATAGCCTCATAAGTGAGGGTGCCCGATTTAGATACAACGCCAATATTGCCTTTTTTACAAATGAATCCAGGCATTATTCCAAGCTTACACTCATCAACGGTAATTACCCCAGGGCAATTAGGACCAATTAATCTAGTTTCGTTTTGATCTATAACTCTTTTAACTAAAGCCATGTCTCTGATAGGTATCCCTTCTGAAATACATACTACAACCTCAATTCCAGCTTCAGATGCCTCAATAATTGCCTCAGCAGCAAAGGGGGGAGGCACAAATATTATAGACACATCAGCCTCAGTCGCATTCTTTGCATCTTCAACGCTATTGAAGACATTTATTTTATTATCAACCGCTAGAGTTCCACCCTTACCAGGAGTAACTCCACCAACGATTTGGGTTCCATATTCAAGCATTTGAGCAGAATGAAAACTTCCTTCAGAGCCCGTGATGCCTTGAACTAAAACTTTTGAGTTTTTATTTACAATTATTGACATGATTCATCCTAGGCTAATTTAGCTACTTTAACAACTTTTTCAGCTGCATCTGCCATATCGTTAGCAGAAATAATTGACAATTTTGATTCGTTAAGAATATTCTTAGCTATATCAGAATTCGTTCCCTCAAGCCGCACAACTACCGGCACTTTAAGCCCGAGCTCCTTAACAGCTTCGACCACACCATTCGCTACTCTATCACAACGGACTATACCTCCAAAAATATTTATCAGTATTGCATTAACATTGTCATCTGAAAGTATAATTTTAAAACCGTTTTTGACAGTTTCTGCTGATGCTGCTCCACCAACATCGAGGAAATTAGCCGGTTCTCCTCCAGCAAGCTTAATAATGTCCATTGTCGCCATTGCAAGACCAGCCCCATTGACCATACACCCAACATTTCCATCCAGTTTGATATAATTTAGATCAAACTTGTCAGCTTCAACTTCTGTCGGATCTTCTTCATCAAAATCTCTGTAAGCACTGATATTTTGTTGTCTATAAAGTGCGTTTCCATCAAAGTTTAGTTTTGCGTCAAGAGCAAACACCTTTTCGTCAGTTGTCAATACGAGGGGGTTTATTTCAACTAAAGTTGCATCGGTTTTTTTATAGCAATTATAAAGCTTTAGAAAAAGACTAACAGCTTCTTTGAAAGCATCACCTTTGAAATTCAAACCAAATGCAAGCTTGCGTGCCTGAAAATTTTTCATTCCAAGCAATGGATCAATCCATGTTTTTACAATCTTGTCAGGAGTATCTTCGGCTACCTTTTCAATTTCCATTCCACCTTCTGTTGAGACCATAAATACATCTTTACCGAGATTTCTGTCCAAAGTTATGGCGCAATAGTATTCTTTTTTAATTGAGAATGCCTCTTCAAGGTATATCTTTCTAACTTTTTGTCCTTGAGAACCAGTTTGATGAGTGACCAGTTGCATGCCCATAATTTTATTGATATTCTTTAAGGCATCATCAAAACCCTTGCAAACTTTAACTCCGCCACCTTTTCCTCTGCCACCAGCGTGTATTTGAGCTTTAACAACTATTGTATCAGAATTAAAATCAGCCAGGGCCTTTTTAAGTACTTCGGAGGAATTTTGCTCATCGTCAACTAGGTAGCCTCTAGGCACTGGTATAGAAAAGCTTTTAAAAACTTCTTTTCCTTGGAATTCGTGTATTTTCATAATAATTAATTACCTTTAATGTTTACGATTCATCCATAAAAGGGTATCGATAATCAGTGGGGGAGCTAGAGGACTCTTTAATTGTTCGCATTGAAACCCAGCGTATTAAATTGAACATTGACCCTGCCTTATCATTTGTACCTGAGGCACGACTACCACCAAAGGGCTGCTGACCAACAACTGCCCCGGTAGGCTTATCGTTAATATAGAAATTACCCGCTGAGTGGTTGAGTGCATCTTTAGCTTCAATTATTGCAGATTTATCCTCTGATATGACACATCCGGTAAGCGCATACTCTGAGGTTGAGTCAATAAGCTTCAACACTTTAGACCATTCATTTGGTTCATAGATGTATATTGTTAAAACTGGTCCAAATATTTCTTCACACATAGTTTTGAAATTTGGATCGGATGTAACAATAGTTGTTGGCTCAATGAAGTATCCATCAGCATCGTCATAATTTCCTCCAGTGATCACCTCAGCCAATGAAGACTTCTTCGCATAATCAATGTAGTTTTTAATGGAATCAAAAGCTGATTGATCAATTACAGCATTCATAAAATGCGAAAAATCCTCTGGATCTCCCATAGTTATAGATTTTACTTGATCAACATATATCTCTTTTAAAGATGGCCAAATTGTGCTGGGTATATATGCACGAGACATTGCAGAGCACTTTTGTCCCTGATATTCAAAAGCTCCTCTTACCATAGCTGTAGATAAAACATCAATATTCGCACTTTCGTGTGCAACGCAAAAGTCCTTTCCCCCAGTTTCACCAACGATTCTAGGGTAAGATAGGTATTTATCGATGTTTTTACCTATCGTGCTCCACATTCCTTTAAAAACTTTTGTAGATCCTGTAAAATGAACCCCTGCTAACATTGTATGATCCATAATTATCGGTCCAATCGTGCTTCCAGAGCCTGGAACGAAATTAATTACGCCCTTTGGTAAGCCAGCTTCTTCAAGTAATCTCATGATATAATATGCCGGTAATACTGCTGATGATGCTGGTTTCCAAATGGCCACATTACCCATCAAGGCAGGAGCTGAGGGAAGATTGCCACCTATCGAGGCAAAGTTGAATGGAGATACTGCAAAGATAAAACCTTCAAGAGGTCTCATCTCAAGCGTATTTGTGATATTTTCTGGAGAATACATGGGTTGGTGTTGGCTCAATTCATACGCATACCAAGAATTAAAACGAAAGAAATCTATAAGTTCACAGGCCGCATCAATTTCAGACTGATATACATTTTTGCTCATATTAAGCATAGTTGCTGCATTTATGGTATTACGCCATTTATCAGAAAGAAGATCTGCTGCTTTATTAAAGATTGAACATCTTTCTTCTAGACTAGTTTTAGACCAAGAATTCCAGGCATCAAGACTTGATTCAATTGCAAGATTAATCTCTTTTTGACCTGCTTTGTGAAAAACACCCAGTGTTTCTTTGTGATTGTGTGGTATATCAATCGATGCCGTTTCAGTCGTTTCTATTTCATTGCCATCAATAATAATTGGAACCACAATATTTTCTGATTTGAGTTCTTTTATTCTTAGCTTAAGAGCATCTTTTTTAGGTGAGCCTGGCTCATAATCTAATACTGGCTCGTTTTGTGGCTTATTAAATGGATAGTTCATTAAATACCTGAAATTTCAAAATTAAATAAAAATACGATTGCGAATTTATTGGTGAAATCTCGACTATTCAATCAAACAATTGAATTAAGTATAGAAATCATTTCTTTTTTGTCAAGTGCACTTACTAAAGATTTTCTTACGTAACTAGCGCCATCAAATCCTCTTATATACCAACCAAAGTGCTTCCTCATTAAGTTCGTACCTGCTTTTTCACCATGCCATTGCAACATATGATCAAAATGTTTTCTACATCCAGTGATTCGTTGACTTATTGATGGGGTAGAGGGGGATTTACCTTCATGGAACAAGGAAACAGCTTCATTGAAAAACCATGGATTGCCTAAAGCTGCGCGGCCCACCATGACACCGTCGCATCCAGTTTGCTTCATCATGCCAAGAACATCCTGCGCAGTTTTAACATCACCGTTACCAATTACAGGAATTGAAATACTTTCTTTAAGTAGTTTTATTAATTTCCAGTCTGCGTTTCCTGTATAACTTTGTTTTGTAGTTCTGGGGTGAAGCGTTATGGCTTTGATTCCTAATTTTTCAAGCCTCATTCCTGCTTCAGGAATCACAAGAGATGACTTATCCCAGCCTGCACGCATTTTAACAGTAACGGGAATATTAGGCACAGCATCCACAACTGCAGATGAAATCTCATCCATAAGGCATAAATCTTTTAAAGCAGCAGAACCAGCCCCTTTTTTTGTTATTTTTGGAACAGGACAACCATAATTAATATCAATTATATCTGGAGAAAATTTATCAGATATGTTTTTTGCCGCTTCATGCATTACCTGAGGTGTGTCTCCAAAAATTTGAATTCCAATTGGTCTTTCAAAATCAGAGAATTTTATCATCTTTAATGTTTTAGAGTTCTCTCGAATAATGCCATGCGCGGAAACAAACTCAGAATAAACGACTCCAGCGCCCTGTTCTTTGCATAAAACTCTAAACGGATAATCTGTTACGCCTGCCATGGGAGCAAGGAGTATAGGTGTTTTGATATGTAATTTTCCAATATCCATAATCAAATTTAAGCATGGAATGAATTATGAAATAATTCTTTCATTATGCAGCATAAAATTTTACATTTGCCATCAACTTTTAACAAAAAAAGATATATAAATATGAGTAGAGTATGTGATGTGACGGGCAGAAAGCCTATGTTTGGCAACAATGTCAGCCATGCCCACAATAAAACCCGTCGACGTTTTAATTTAAATCTTCAGAAAAAACGCTTTTGGGTAGCAGATGAAAATAGATGGATTACCCTTACTGTTTCTACTCAAGGCCTTCGGCTCATTGATAAGGTAGGCATTCGCAAAGTCCTTAATAAAATGAAAGCCGAAGGAAAAAAAGTTTAACTAGCACCTTCTGATTCTCAAACCTACCTTTATGCGTGCCCCTTCACACAATTGCAAAGGGGCAACAAAGAAGTAATACTAGTTAATTTAGTCTTGCTGTCTTCTTAAAAATGCAGGAACCTCAAGATCGTTAGTTGAGCTTAAGTGATTTAAATCATCAAACAATTTTTTTGGTTCTGTGTTTTCAATAGGAAGTTGTTCTGGTTGGGTATCGTATTCATGATCTTGCTCATGCAACGGGACATTTTCCTGTTCAGTAACAGACTTGTATTGTTGTTTCATTTCTAAGTGTGACTCTATTGCTGTGTTAGAAATTTCATCTGATGCAACTTTATGATTAAATCCTGTTGCAATTACAGTAACCATAATTTCATCATTAAGCGAAGGGTCAATTACTGCACCAAAAATAATGTTTGCGCCTTGACCAGCTTCTTCAAATATGATATTTGTAGCTTGATCAACTTCCATAATTGCTAGATCAGAGCCTCCAGTAATATTCACAAGAACACCTTGGGCACCCGCGATAGAAGCGTTATCAAGCAGCGGACTTGAAATTGCCTGTTGAGCAGCTAAAACTGCGCGCTCCTCGCCTTTTGCTGTTCCAGTTCCAATGACAGCTTCTCCCATATTTTTCATTATTGTTTCAACGTCAGCAAAATCCAAATTGACCAATCCATGAACGTTTATTAGGTCAGAAATTCCCTTTGATGCGTGATGAAGAACCGAATCCGCTAATTTAAATGCCTCAACAACAGTGGTATTTTTATCAACGACTGACATTAGTTTTTGATTGGGTATTGCAATCAGAGTATCGCACACTTTTCGCAATTCTGTTATTCCCGCTAATCCACGGTTCATTCTTTTTGGACCTTCAAAGTTGAATGGTAATGTGACTATACCTACTGTTAGCACTCCCATTTCACGAGCAATTTGAGCAACGCGTGGTGCTGCTCCTGTACCTGTTCCGCCACCCATTCCAGCAGTTATAAATACCATATCTGCTCCCTCAATGAGTGATTTTACAGCATCTTTATCTGATTCAATTGCATCTCTACCAATTTCAGATTTTGCCCCTGCACCCAATCCTCTAGTGAGGTTTTTACCAATTTGTATTTTATTTTCAGCTGCATTGTTTTCAAGATCCTGCGCATCAGTATTGATGACCATAAAGTCAACACCCTTCATTCCGGCTTGTATCATCCTATTTACTGCATTTCCACCTGCACCACCAACACCAATGACCTTAAGGTTTGCTTTTTGTTCAGCTAGGCTATCAAATTCAAATAGCATAGTATTACTCCTTTTTGTATGTGGTTTATTTTCATTAAAATAATTCTTTAAATAATGTTCTTACTTTTTTAAATGCGTTTGAAATAGAGAGCTCCCCATTATTAATCGTAATGTCATCATCATCAAATTTCCATTTTGTGAGCCCGATTGCGCTAGCAAATGAGGGCTCTGAGGCAATTTCAACGGAACCGCTAATGTTTTCAGGGGTTCCAATTCGAACTCTCATATTGGTTATCTCTTGGGCCAAACTAGATAGATTTTTTAATTGAGATCCTCCACCTGTCAATATCATTCCAAATGTTAACTGCTCACTTATATTTGCCCTGTTTATTTCCTTCATAACAAGCTGCAATATTTCAACCATTCTTGCCTCAACATATTGAGATAGCCTATTTTCAGATATTTTTCTTTTTAGATTACCATTTTCCGCTGGAAGATCGAATTCAAGGTCTGGGGAAGACATGGAAGCTTTAGCGGATGCATAGGTTCTTTTTATTTTTTCAGCCTCATCAATGCCAACTTTAAGCATTACAGCTATGTCATTTGTGATGCTTGCAGCTCCAATACCTAGTGTTGCAGTGTGCTGAATACCGTTTTCGTAGAATATTACAATATCTGTTGTACTAGCACCTATATCAACGCAAATAGAACCTAAATTCTTTTCATCATCATTGAGAGTAGAAAGGCTCGAGGCTAATCCCTGATAAACAATATTATCAACTCTTAATCCAAGTTCCTCAACACAGCTTACCAAATTTGTTGCTGCTGTGGTAGCTACTGTTATAACGTGCACTTTTGCTTCTAATCTTCTGCCTGAGAGACCTATTGGGTCTTGAATGGAATTCATGGTATCTATTACATACTCTTGGGGAAGAACATGCAAAATATCCCTATCCATTGGAAGCGATATTGCCTTTGCAAGGTCTAAAACCTTTTTTACATCAGAAGATGTTATTTCGTTTTGTGTTTGAACATTGGAAGGCTGGCTTCCTCCAATAGCAATAGCGCCTTGAGTATTGATACCTCTAATGTGTTCTCCGGATATTCCCAAAGCTATATTTTCTACACTCACCCCAGACATTATTTTAGCTTCATTAACAGCATTCTCAATTTCATCAATGAGATTATCTCTGTGCGTAATTGCTCCTTTATTAATACTAGTTGCATTTGAATTTCCAATTCCCAATAATCTTACCGTATCCGTTTTTACATCGATTTCAGATATAGCACAACAAATCTTGTTTGTGCCAATATCTAACCCGGCTTGTATGTATTTTTCAAAATTGAGATTTGAACGAATCATGTCCACTCCATAGCTACTAGCTGTTTACTATACCGCATATCCAATAACCGATAATCGGTCAGTTCACGTTGTCCTAATGCTTTACTAAATTTTGTTAAAATTTGAATTTTCTTCGAAATATCCTCCTTGCCTAAAATCACCCTAGTCGGCTGTTCGCTTAAAATTATCTCATATTCATCATTTTTATTAATTGTAAGCTCTGATATTTCATCAAACAATTGATAATAGTTTGTTTTTATTAATTTCAGAATATTTACAGCTTCTTTTACCTTTATTGAAAAAGTACCTTCGCCTTCAGGGTAAAGATCATCTGCAGGATTAAACCCGGAAAGCATTGGGATCAATGCGGTTTGAGCATAATGATTACTTGGCATAACTATTGCGTCTTCATCAATTAAGATTTTAGTGCTGTTATTTATAATTGCAATGGGTTCGCGCTCAACGATATTCACCTCTATTTTCCTAGGATACTTCTTGCTTATTCTGACGGCTTTTATAAAAGGATTTGATTCTAATTGGTCAGTTAATTCTTTTACGTTTATACTTACAATTGATTTAGAGCTGTCAGTGTAAATATCGGCTAAATAATCATTATTAAACATACTGTTTTCGACGATATTTACTTCTTTTATTTGCAGAAAACCTCTGAACTCAGCCCATTTATAAGAAAGATTCAAAAGAAAGATTACAGCTGCAAAAGGCAATAAAACTTTCCAGCTCTTATTATTGATAATATTATTTTTCGTTCTTTTCATGTTTTAAATACCTCTTGCGGAAATCCAATGGTTTTAATCTCTAATTCTAATGAAATGCCAAATTCTTTTTTTACCGCTTTTTTGGCTTGAATTATTAACTCTACAATATCATTGGCTTTTGCTTTTCCATGATTTATAAAAAAATTTGCATGTTTTGTTGATATTTCTGCATCTCCAATCTTTGTGCCTTTAAGTCCGGCCCTATCTATGTAGTAGCCTGCAGCGCCCTCTTTTGGATTTTTAAAAACACTTCCAGCTGATCTAAACCTTAATGGTTGGCTTGATTTTCTTCCTCCGCTTGCCTTTATTTTATTTTCTGTGACAGTTGATTTATTTGATTGGATAAATTCAAATTCGGCATCAATTAATATTTCGTTCGATTTAAATGATGAATTACGATACTCAAATGTTATATCGCTGGCAGTGTATTTTTTTTCACTTCCAGCAATTGTTATTGCAGTAACTGATTTAAGATAATTCGAAATCTCACCTCC
>CEOW01130387.1_pt1 | contig 17396 bp, 23 predicted proteins | sample 530621 | NCBI WGS metagenome assembly CEOW01 (sample SAMEA2620734, study PRJEB7988) | marine metagenome | isolation source: saline water (ENVO:00002010), including | reverse complement strand
AGGTTTAATACCCACCGCCTCTGCTCTCTTCTTCCAATGATACAACTCTTTTCGTCGGTTCAACCATCTTTCTTTCTTTATTTCTTTGTATGACTTTATGCTCATTTTATCCTCTATTTTTTTTATTTATAAACGCCCTAATCAATGGACAAATATACCTAAATATTCGTATATTTCACGACGTGAGATGATAAGCATCTTAACTCATAACAAGAGGAATTATTAAAAAATTTTACATACTATTAAGTCTATTCTTAATTACTTGCGACGCTAAAACAAAACTTGCAGGAGTTTGGACTCATCAAAATCCAAGTCCTGGCTACTCAGTACAAACAATACTAAATGAAGATAATTCAATGACTATGACTATTAATAATGAATCATGGAGTGATAATGAATCATGGAGTGGAACTTGGAGTATCAAAGGAAACTATATTACTTTCAATATGGATGGTGGAGTTAAAGTATATAAATACAGGTTTGATGGATATGAACTAATTTTAATTAATGAAAGTACTGGTAGCGAAAATATATATAAAAAACAATAGCAATATATGCGAAAAGAATACGAAAATAGAAAAGAAACCGAACAAAGAAGACTAACTATTCTCAAGCAAGTATTTCACAATGCTATTAATGACGAATTAGAGTTTGATAGCGTTGATAAGAAACGTCTATATGATGTAATTAACACATAAAAACACTATAATAAGGAAAAAATAACTCTAAATATTCATATATTTTGACATATGGAATTTACATCTTACTTATTTTTAGCTATTCAGGAACTTGCTTTTGGTATCGTTATTCCTATGTTTGTCTTTTTTTATTCCGCTTTCAAACTTGCAGAAAAATATCCTAAATACGAAACCCTAATTTTATGTTTAGGAATACTACTATATGCTCTTCTTCGTTATCCAATGTCTTATTTATTTGCATTGTTATTACGTGGATAGATATCATCAAGAGAGGATAATATGAAAAAAATATCTACATTGCTATTATTATTAATAGTAGGTTGCAATTCAAAATTTGAGTTTGATTTTTCAAATGATACAAAACATAAAATTGTAGGTCCTTGGTATAATGATAAGTTTGAAATTATTAGTATTTATCATCTGGATGGGACTATGACACTTAATAGCAAAGACGAAACACTTATGAGACATAATTATTATAAAATTGATGATCAATATATAACAAATATATCTCTAGATAATACAAATGCGGCGATTTATAAAATGTATTTTATAAATGACGATAGTTTACATCTTCTTAACCCTCATTCTAATAAAGCAAAGATTGTACTACGAAGACTGAGATGATTTCATGATAAAGTTTCAAATGAAAGATTATATGTTTTTAAGATGTATAATAATTACATTATTTTTACTTTCCTGTAATATAGAACCAACAATTATTGGAAAATGGAACCTTAATAGAGATAAGCCAAAAGAAACTATGATTATAAATGAAGATAATACACTGATCGTCCAAGTACAAGTAGAATCTGGGGAGCAATTTTCATTAAATGGTACCTGGATAAAAAACCAGAATAGCTTGAATATCACTTTTGATGTTGATGGAATAAAAAAAACTGTATTAACAAATATAAATCTAAATAAAGATACATTAACTGTTACAAACACAGCCACTGGTGAACAATCAACTTATCTGAAAGAAAAAAGATGATAAAGCTTAATTTTATCATTAAAAGCAGAACTCAAAAAAAATAAGAAAATATTAGGTAAGCTAAACAATCTATTTACTCTTATATAATTTAAACCAATTTGAATCTTGTATTGGCGATTTATAGAACAGTGTATCTTTATTTATTTTAACATTAAATAAAAGTTTTATACCATTTTTTGTTATTAAGTTAAGTTCGTTTTTTTTAATAAACCAATCAGCTCTAGTGGGCTTACCAAATCCATGAGCATTTACATATGCTACTCCATTATCATTAAAAACCCAAATCTGGTTATCTCCCTCCCAAGAGCCAACTAAATCCTTGCTATTTATTTCTTTTGTTGCAGTAGTACAGTTAATAAGAAAAGACAAAGTAATGATTACTAAAAATTTCATTTATTTTTGATTAAAAGTATAAATTAAATATTAATTTTTTAAATTTGATAAAATGTTTAACCAAACAATCATTTTTTTATAATTGTTTTATAATATTAAATTTATATGCTTTTTTCATATTTTTTTAAGAAATAAATTTTAGAACATTTAAATAAGCAAATAAACATGAGTCTATTGAAAAATGTAAAACATTTTAATTCTGTAATTATTGTAAAGCAAGGATTAAAAACTATAAGCAATCTTTGTAAATATCTAATTCCAATTTTTTTACTCCTACTCCTTTTTATGTGGTGTCATATTACGTATAAATACATAGAGCACAAATATAGAACAGCTAATGTTGGTGACAAATGGGAATTTGATGGCTTCTTTGATTAGATTAAGTAATGTATGAAAAAATTCTTATCTAAAATAAAAATCTTTTTTATTTTTTTAATAATACTAATTAGCTGCGATTCCTCACCGTATGTTAAAGGTAAATGGCAACATATTAATAATAGTACCATATTTTTTTTAAATTCTGATGGAACTTATGCAATAAAAGACCCAATTACTAATAAAATTAAAGAAGAAGGAACTTTCAAATTAAAAATTAGAAATAGCTCAAAGGGAGACATAATATTTTTTCATTACACGCAAAATGGAGAGAATAAAAAAAACTCAAAAAAAATTAAATTGAAAAAAGATACTCTTGAATTAGGAAATAATTATAATGACAAATGGACTTCTAAATTCAAACTTATAAAATAATCATCTTTTACTTCTTCTATTTCTACTTCTTTTCATATTGCTTCTAACGCTTGTTATTCTTCCATCTGATAAAGTTATATGAACTGATGCAATGCTTGATATCAACTCTGGGTTTAAAGTGCTAGCAATTATACTCACACCATCATAGTTACTTTTTCTTTGTAAGATTTTCATAACTAAACGTAATGTTTCTTTTGTTAGATGTTGCTCAAGTTCATCAATTACTAATACTTTTGAATCTGCTGCAATAGCAGCTGCTAACATAATTAATCTCAATTGCCCAGGAGTAAGATTCCTAATCTTTCTATCAATTAAATAAGAACAATTAAATTGTTTGCATATTTTATTCATATGTTTTTTGGCATCATCTTTTCTATGATTAGTTTTACTTATAACTTGTAACATATAATATTCAACAGAAAACCATCTAGGCTTACAAACTTGGGAAACGTAAGCAAGTTCGTTGTTGAAGGATTTATTTGAAGAACTATAGATATCTGAATTTTCATAAAATAAGGATCCATTACTAATTTTATTTTTTTTACTTACAGTATCAAGTAAGGTTGTTTTACCAGATCCTGGTTTCCCAGAAACTAAATAAATAGCTCCTCTATGAATGTCAAAAGATTTAATATAAAGTCTCTGTATATTTTTACTTTTAACAATTAAATTATTCATTGAAAATAAAGGGATTTGCATATTTACCTTCCTAAAATTTATTTATAAAGTTTTTGAAAATTAATGAACTAATGTTAATATTTTTCTTATTAGGGTATATTATATCAATGTTACTGCCAGAACGTAGTTTAATGTAACAATCTAAAATCTTTTGATTAAATTCAGGATGGAACTGTACGCCGAATATGTGATCATTATAAGAGAATGATTGTATTCCCATATTATTTTTTGCGAGAATTGTACATTTAGCAGGAAGTTCATGAACAATATCCTGATGTGTTTCTGCTGCATAAAAACTGGTTGAAAAATTATTAAACAATAAAGAATTAGATCCATTACTAGTTAATTCAATGGGAGCATATCCAACCTCCCAACCTAATTTATTTTTAACTACAGTTCCTCCTAAAACATTCGCTAATAACTGATGACCAAAACATACACCTAATATTGGTTTACCTCTGTTTATAGCTTCTAAAATCTTATACTTAAAACTATTTAGCCAAGTTAAATCATCATATACAGAATATTCGCTTCCACTTATAATCCATAGGTCATCACTTTCTAAAGAAGGGAAATTGTCATCTTTATAAATATCATAAAAAGATACGTTAGAATCAGAACAAGGAAGAACATTTAAATACCAGTTCTTTTTCGGTCCAACTTTACTTTTTATTGCAGAGCTAGTTTCACCAGCAATAAACACTGAAATTTTATTCATAATGATTTATTTTTTTAATAATATAATTAAAAAAATAATGAAATTAATTAATGTAGGGATTCCAAATACTTTTCAGCATCCATAGCAGCCATACAACCTGATCCTGCAGCAGTAATGGCTTGCCTGTAAACAGTATCTTGTAAATCGCCTGCAGCGAATATGCCAGGAATAGATGTTAAAGTTGAATCACTTTTAGTAATGACATATCCGGATTTATCTAATTCAATTTGATCAACGAATATAGATGAATTTGGTTTATGTCCAATAGCAATAAATGCACCATCACACTTTAAATCTGAAATAGAACCGTCAAGTGTATTTTTAACTTTAACTGATTTGAGACCTCCTGATTCAACATCTCCCATAAAATCAGCAATAGAAGAATTCCACAACAAAGATATTTTTGGGTTTTGAAAAACTCTATCTTGCATAATTTTAGATGCTCTAAGTTCATCCCGTCTATGGACTAGGACAACCTCGGATGCAAATTTGGTTAAAAAAGTAGCCTCTTCAGCTGCAGAATCACCTCCTCCAACAACAATAACTTTTTTATCCTTATAAAAATATCCATCACAAGTTGCACAAGCTGAAACACCGTGACCCATCAACTTTTGTTCATTTTCCAAACCAAGCAATTTTGCTGAAGCACCAGTAGCCAAAATTACAGTATTAGACTCATATTTTTTATCCCCTGACCATAATTTAAAAGGTCTTGTGCTAAAGTCAACTTTATCGATATTTTCAAACAAAGCTCTAGTGCCAAATCTTTTTGCTTGTTCACGAAAAACATTCATTAGATCAGGTCCCATAATACCATTGACAAAACCTGGATAATTTTCAACATCTGTGGTTATAGTTAACTGTCCACCAGGCTGATTACCTTCAAATAACAGTGGTTTTAAATTTGCTCTAGCTGCATAAAGAGCTGCCGTAAAACCTGCAGGACCTGAACCAATAATTATAACATTTTCTAACATACTTCTAACCTAACTTGTTTAGTATATCGACAATCTGTTGTTTTGGTACAGCTCCTACTAGCTGCTCTTCCACTTTACCATTCTTAAAAAATAAAAGACTAGGGATACTTCTTATACCATATGAGGATGCTGTGTTAGGACAATTATCTACATTGACTTTACCACATTTTATTTTACCATTAAACTCAGCAGCAATTTCTTCAATGACAGGTGTTAACATTTTACATGGGCCACACCATTCAGCCCAAAAATCTACAAGTACAGGAAGGTCCGACTTCAGTACATCATTTTCAAAACTATCATCACTAAAATCAACAAAAACATCACTCATAAAATACTCCTAAATAGATTAATTACATTATTTTTAACAATCATAAATTATATAAAATTTTATATAATTTTTATGTGTTTTTTTAAAAAAATACGATTTAATCATTAAATATCCAATCTACTTGGAAGAAAGCTATTTTATTTATTGGTAAAAAAGTATTTGAAAGATTAAAGCCTTCATTGGAAATAAAATTAATGTTATATGTAAATTTAAATTTTTCAACTATTAAACCAAATTTAAGATTATAAAAATTGTCACTTTTATTTTCAATATTTGAAAAAGAATGAAAAATGTTATCTAAATTAACTGGATTTCTACCATTGACCTTATAATCATTATAATTTACGTCAAAAGAGAATTTATATCTATCTGACCAAAATAGATTTGGTGAAAAATGAAAATTATAATTTATATAATTTTTTATATAATTATAATCTGCTTGATTATGGTAATATTTAACATTCAAAATACAATAAGAAAAATCAATTTTCGTACTATTTATAAAAGAAAGATTGGTGTTATTTTTTTCAATATTTCTAATAACTTTCAGATTGTTGATGATCTTTTGAAAATTTAATGATGTTTCAAAAATAATATTTTCACTTTTAAATGAATCGATAAAGTAAGAATCTAAATTAGCATCATTAATAAAATCTTTATAAAAATTATCTTTGTAGAGCTTTAATCTTAAATTTTCATATTTATAAATTAAAGAAAATGTAAAATAAAGTTCTTTGTCTTTAATATCAAAACCTAGGATTAAATTTTTGTCAAAATAATTTGGAATAAAATCAAATTTTAAATAATTTAAATTATTTTTTAATATATTGGTAGATGTATCAATATTTGAAATAAAATTTTTATTAAATGATTTAACATTAAAATCTAAAAAATTATTTTCGATAAAGAAATTTAGAATTATAAGTTCAGATAAATAATTAATTTCTTTGTATATATCCAAACTACCTGTATCAACAAAATAAGAAAAATTGTATTTTAATTTTTTAAAACTACTTTTATGCTTTAAACCAAAATGTATTGTTTCATACTTTTTGTTTAAATATTCATAATTATTCAAAGGTAACCCAATATTTTCTATGTGATACATAAAACCTAAATCTAGTTTGTTAGAATTTAAATTAATTATATAATTTTGAAGCACGTTATCTTTAAAATTGTTCTCGCTAGGACCAAGCAAGGCAAATTCTCCAGGAAAAGATTTTGACTGTCCGTGAACTTTGATATTTAATGAATCGGTTAAGACATAGTTGCTTCCTATATTAAGTTCTCGATAAATATAATCACCTTGACGATAAATAAAATAATTTTTCCAATCTGATTGGTCAGGATTTTTTATAAAATAACTTGATCGTGAATATTTTTTAATACCATCAATAAAAATATTATTATAAAAGAGATCATCCGTTATTGATCTATCGTTAATGTTATAATAGTAAACTGAATGTCCAATCTGATCTGTATAAATTGGTATATAATTAAAATTATTTGTAAAAATAATTGAAAATAAAAAAAAGAAAATAAAAAACCGCTTATTTAATAAGCGGTTTAATTCTATTTTTAAACAACTATACATTTACGTTTTTAAAAATATTGGATATTTATTTTCAATATACTTATAAGAATATATTAAACAAGGCGTAAAGAAAAGGTTACTGAGCAAAGAATTTTTGACAAATGGTAAAGCTAAATAATAACAGGTAAGTAATCCTCTAATTGAATGTTCATAAAACCCATATTGAAAATACCAAACTGCAAAATTAGTAATTAAAAAGAATATTAAATTTGAAGCAAAAATAGTTCCTAGTAATTTAGAAAAACTGTAATTATCATTCAATGTTTTACCAAGTAATATGACTATAGTAAAAGATAGATATACAAAGAGTAACGTATCGTGCAAGCCAATAATTAAGTCGCTAATAAACATACACAAGAAAGGCACTAAAAACATTAACCTTTTTTGCTTAAACATCATTCCTGCAAATATACAAACTGAAAACAAAGGTGTGAAATTCGGAGGATGATAAATCAAACGAGAAAGGATAGCAATTGAAATAATTAAAGCTACAGTAATATTTTTTGAATTCATAGTATATAATTTAAACGAATTATTTATTATTAAAATAATTAAAATTTATAATATTTTTTTATGATCATTATTTTTAATAAAACTTTGAAAACCATAATCTGAAAAAATATGTTTTTCTGCTCTTTTAATTGAAAATATATTAATATATATTTTATTATAATAAGTTAAAGGTTTGCCTTTAACCGCAACAAAATCACCCGCATTGAATCTTTTTGAAAACAAATTTACATTTTCCCATAACTTTGCATTAATTACTCCAGAATGATCAGATAATGTGATATCAAGAAATATTTTTTCATTTTTTGAATATTTTATATTTTTAAAATTACATAAATAAAAACCGTACATTATTCTGCCTTCTTTTAATTTTGAAATAATAGTACGTTTTATCATTTTTTCCAAAAAGTTCTACTAAACAATACCATAACTGTAAAAATTTCTAATCTTCCTAAAAGCATACAAAATGATGCTAACCATTTCGCTAATTCTGGAAGGTGTGCCCAATTGTGAGCAGGACCAACAGATCCTAAAGCTGGACCAATATTCCCAATTGAACTTGCAGACGCTGACAAGGCTGTTTCAACATCTAAACCTAACATTGCAAATATCAATGCTGTAAAAACAAATATAAAAATATAAAAAAGATAAAAACCTAAAGTCTTTTTTACAATATCATCAGGAACTACATTACCATTAATTCTTAATGGAAAAACACCGTTAGGATGAAGCATCTTACGTATTTCAGATACCAAATATTTGTAAATGAGGATTGAACGAATTATTTTCATTGCTCCAGTAGTTGAGCCAGCACACCCTCCCACAAAAAATAAAAAAAATACCAAAGTTTTAGATAATGCAGGCCACTCTCCATAATTTTCTGTTGTAAATCCTGTAGTAGTTATTATGGTAACTGCGTTAAATATTGAATGTCTTACAGATTCAAAATTAAGTTTATACAAGTCAGAATTAACTATGTTAAAAAGAAAAATCAAAGAACATATAACTATCATTCCTGAAAAAACTTTGAATTCCGTATCCTTTAAATATTCCATTTTTTTATTTGAAATAAAAATATAATGCAAGGTGAAACTCGTTCCAGCAATAAACATAAATACGATAATAGTCCATTGAACCGTTGGGTTAAAAGCACCAATACTAGCATTCTTTGTAGAAAAACCAGCAGTAGCAATAGTAGTAAAAGCATGACAAATAGAATCATGAAAACTTAAACCCTGAATAAGTAGGAGTATTGTTAATATTAAAACTAAACCTAAATAAATAGTCCATAAGAGCTTAGCAGTTTGCTTAACTCTTGGAGTCATTTTATCAGCAACTGGACCAGCTACTTCAGCACGAAATAATTGTACTCCTCCCATCCCTAGCAATGGAAGTATGGCAATACTAAAAACAATTATGCCCATACCTCCTATAAATTGAGTAAAACTTCTCCAAAATAATAATCCATGAGGTAAAGACTCAATTGATGGTGTGGAGGAATGTCCAAGAATTGTTGCTCCAGTTGTAGTTAGTCCAGACATTGATTCAAAAAATGCATTAGTGAATGTAAAACCATTTCCATAAAAATAATATGGCAAAGAACTAAAAAAAACTATTAGCATCCAACCTAGAGTTACAATAGCAAATCCATCTTTATTTGTAATTTCAGACCTATCTCTATTCCTGGTTATAATAATTAAAATAATACTGCTAAAAAAAGTGATAAAAATGGAATAAATAAAAGACATTAAATCGTTATCTTGATTTAAATAGAAATCGTAATAAAGACTCCAAAGAGAACTGATACTTAATGCTGCGCTTAAAAAAAGTAGAATTAGACCAACAATATAAAAAACCTGTTTTTTAAGCATTTTATTGGAATAAGCTTTTGGCTTTTTCTAAGCTTTCCTCTTTTGCAAAAACAATAATTTCGTCGTTTGGCATGATGTGATTATTTTGATCTAAAATTAAGGATTTGTTATTTCTTATTATTCCCCCAATTTTAATATCTTCAGGGATTTGATCAATGGTGTACTTCTTCTTAATAATATTAGAATTATTTGTAACCGTTAATTCCAATACCTCTACATCAATATCTTCAAAATGTGAAATGGATACTGTTTTATCACTATGCATATTTTTAATAACTTCATTAACTGCAGATATATTTTTACTTACAATTGCATCAACTCCAATTCTTCGTACAGCAGGAAGATAACTAGTAGATAAGATATGAACTATAGCTTGTTTTGCACCTAAATCCTTAGCAAGCATAGTTGACAGGATATTAGTTTGTTCATTTTCTGTAGCAGCAATAAAACAATCAACTTCAGATATATTTTCAGACTCAAGAAATTCAATATCTGTTCCAGATCCCTTTAATATTAGTATGCCAGGATAATGAATACTAACCCACTCAGCTTTGTCTTTATTTTTTTCAATTAATCTTATATTATAATCTTTCTGCAAGGACTTTGCTAGCATTCTACCAATTTTACCTGCACCTAATATCATAATATTTTTGATATCAATTGCAGGTTTACCTGCAATTTGCTGGACTTTATCTAAATCTCTAGTTTTTGACATAAAGTAAGCGATATCATCTTTTTTATATCGCGAATTTTCATGTGGAATGAAATTTTTTTCTTTTCTATTAATTACAACCAATTTGTGTGGTACAAAAGGATTAGCTAATTCTACACTTTTGGCGGTTCTTCCAATTAATGGTGATGATGCTTCTAATTTAATTCCAATTAAAGTAAACTTATTATTTTTGAATTTCTGAATTTCAGAGCTTGAAGATTGTCTGACTAAATTTTCTATTTCATCTTTCGCAGCTTTTTCAGGATAAGTTACAAAATCAATACCAAACTGTTCGGGCGTTATAATTGCATCTTTGTGTTGATACTCAGTATTTCGCAATCTACATATAATATTTTTAGCACCTATTTTACGAGCCATACGTGATGCAACTAAATTAACTTCATCAACTCTAGTCATAGCCAATAGATAATCAACTCTTTCAAAACCTACATCTTGAAGAATACGTTGTGATCCTCCATCGCCTTCAATTACCATTGCATCAATATTTTCTTTTAAGCGTTTGCATTTTACTGGATCTATATCAATTACAGTTATTTCATAATCATTTTTACTTAATGATTTTGCTAGATTGTAACCAACCTCACCTGCACCAATTATGACAATATTTAACATTATTAAACGATAAAAAAAAATTAATTATTAATAAATTACTTTTTATAAATAGTTAAAATCAAGATATATAAATTTATAAAATATAAAAAAAAAGCCCTGTCCGGCCGAACAGGGCTTAATATTAACTCTACTGTTAATTATTTTAAGAGAGTCATGGTAATTGTTTCTGAGTAATTAGGAGCTGTCATTTTTAAGATATATCTGCCACTAGCAACAGGATTACCGCTATTATTGGTAGCATTCCATACAGCTTGGTAGTTTCCAGCTTCAAGTGATTGAGAAACTAAATTTTTAACAACTGCACCATTTAAATCATAAATTGTCAATGATGTCATTCCACTTTCACCAATTGAATAGTCAATTGATGTTGTTGGGTTAAATGGGTTTGGATAATTTGAACCGAGGTTTGTTGAAACAGGAACAATATTTGTATTTACATCAAAATTTGATGCAGATACATCAATGCTTGATCCATGTTGACCCGCTAAAATGATATCAATGAATTCAACAGTACTAGATCCATTAAAATTATCTTTTTCTGAAAAATCAAATTCAAGAAGATTTGACAAATTATTAGAATTTGATATAGCTATCCCTTGCATACTGAATAATAAACCTTTTACGATACCGCTATCTTTTTCTCTATACTCAAATGTCAATCCATCTACCTTTGATGTGATACTATTAAGTACTAATTCATCAGTGTTGTATTTTATTTCAAATTGAAGACCATACACATCCTCGTTAGACTCAATAGCTAAATTAACTTTAGAATCACTAGATTCAGCGACAGTTTTATTAAAACCTATTGTAGCAGATCCCATTACCAAAGATGATACTACTAATGAAGTTATTATTAATTTTGTTGTTTTCATGACTTTCTCCTATTAATTTTATTAACAGTAAATATTTTTTATTACTTGACTAAAATTATAATTATTATCTTTTAATATCCAAACTAAATTTACTAACTAATTGTAACAATATATTTCATTAACTTCTTGTTATGTCTGCGCCAACCTTTTTTAATCTATTCTCAATTTTTTCATAACCTCTGTCAATATGGTAAATTCTTGATATTTTACTTTTGCCAATAGAAGCCAATGATGCAAGTATCAATGATGCACTAGCTCTTATATCTGTTGACATAACTGGCGCACCTTTTAAATTAGAAACACCAATAATAGTAGCAGTGTTTTTATTCATAGTAATATTTGCACCCAAACGATTCAATTCAGGTACATGTGTAAATCTATCATAATAAATTTCATCTGTAACTGTACTCAAACCATTAGCAATAGTCATATAAGCTATCCATTGGGCCTGTAGATCAGTAGGAAAACCTGGATAAGGTGCAGTAGTAACATTTACGGGTTTTATTTTTTTATTTCCATTAACAATAATTGAATTTTTTACAGTTTTTACCCTAACACCACTTTCTATTAATTTATCAATGACTATTGATATATGATCAGGATTAACATTTTCAATTTCAATTGACCCTCCACACATCGCACCAGCTATTAAAAAAGTTCCCGCTTCAATTCTATCAGGGATAATATCAAATTCATCAACAGGATTTAAACGATCTTTCCCATTAATAACTAATTCACTGGTCCCCAACCCTTTTATATCTGCACCCATTTTTATTAAAAAATCACCCAATGAAATTATATCAGGCTCAAGGGCTACATTTTTCAGAATTGTCTGACCTTTACCAAGCACCGAAGCCATCATTAAATTGCCAGTCGCACCAACGCTTGGAAATTTAAATTTAATATTATTACCAATTGGATTGCCTTTTGCTACTATATTTCCACCCTCCAATGAGATATTGACACCTAATTTTTTTAAAGCTTCAATATGGATATCAACTGGTCTAGGACCCCATGCACATCCACCAGGCAATGATACCTCTGCATGTCCCAACCTACCTAGTAAAGGACCTAAAACATAAAAAGATGCCCTCATAGTTTTAACTAAGTCATAAGGGGCAACTGGCTTAGATACATTTACAGTATTGATTAATAATTGATTATTTTTAAAAGATACACTTGCTCCAATTCTTCTTAGAAGTTCAGCCATTGTGCGAGTATCTTTTAAATCTGGTACATTATTTAGCAAATAATTTCCAGGAGCAAGTAGAGTTGAAGTCATTATTGGCAACAAAGCATTTTTTGCACCATTAATTTTTATTTTACCATTTAATTCTCTGGCACCAAGAATTTCAAACTTTTCCATAAATTAATTTAATAGTAATTGCCTAGCTTGTTTTTTGGCATCCTCTGTGATTGAAGAACCACTTAACAAACTAGCTATTTCTATTATCCTTTTTTTATTTGATAATTTTTCTGCTGTTACTTTTGTTTTATTTGAATCAAAACTCTTGTATATTGAAATATGATGGTTTCCTTTGCAAGCTATTTGACTCAAATGAGTAATACAAATAATTTGTCTTTTACCACCAAGATCTTCCATTAATGCACCTATTTTTTCAGCAATTTTTCCAGATATACCAGAATCTACTTCATCAAAAATAATTGTATCAACTGGGTCTTTAGCTTGCAATAAAATTTTAATAGCGAACATAATTCTAGATAATTCTCCACCAGAAACAATTTCATTTAGTGGCTTTAACTCTTCTCCTAAATTAGTAGATATTTTAATTTCACATGTATCAATACCATTACGGTTAATTCTATTTAAATCACTTGCTAACTCAAAATTTAATCTTGTATTATTCAATCCAACGTCTTTTAAAATAGGAGTTATTTTCTTGCACAACTCAACTGCTTTTTTTGTTCTCTTCGAAGAAACAGATTTTGCTACACTAATGTATTTTTTATTTAGATTTTTTAATTCAAGTTCAATTAAACTTATTTTATTGCCAAATTCAGTTGAATCTGAAAGTATAGATTTAATATTATCTTTATATGAAATTGCAGCATTGATTGAACCGCCGTACTTTCTTTTAATCATTTCAATGAATTCAAATTTATCAGAAATTTTTTTTACATCGTTTTCATTAAAATTAATTGTTGAACTATAGTTAAGAACATCATAACATAAATCTTTTAACTCTAAGCTAATGCCTTCAATTCGTTCAATAAATGATTGGATATCATTGTTTTGATTGATAAACTTATTCATTTGTTTTTTATCATTGCTTAGCTGAGCAATCAAAGAATCTTCCTTGCTTTCAATAGAATATAAAAGATTTTCTAAAGTCATCTTTATTTCTTTTGCATTAACAGCTTTTTTAAATTCTTTCTCAATTTCATTATCTATACCATCTTTTAAATTAACAGCATCCAACTCATTTAATTGGAATTTATATAAATCTTTTTTTTCTACAGAATCTTTTTGCTTTTGTAACAATGTATCTAGTTCTGTTTTTAGACTATCTATTTTATAAACTAATATTTCTAAATTATTTATTTCTTTATAATTTTTTACATATGCATCTAAATATTTCAAATGATAATCAGTATTTAATAATTTTTGATGTTGATGCTGGCCATGAACATCAACAAGATCAATAGATATTTTTTTTAATTTCTTTATAGAAATTGGATTATTATTTAAAAAAGTTTCAGATTTTCCATTAATAAAAAACTTTCTTTTAATGAAATAATGCAACCTGTCATTTAAAAACTCACCTTTTACTTCACAAAATTTCTCACCAGTTCTTATAAGATTTTTTTTAAATTTCGCACCCAGCAATAAATCAATTGCATTTATTACAATAGATTTTCCTGATCCAGTTTCACCTGTAATTATATTTAATCCTTTTGAAAAATTGATATGGAGTTCATCAATGATAGCTAAATTTTTTATATTTAAATTTTTTATCATTTATGTATTAATGCAAATGAAGAAGCATATTCATCAGTATGAGAAATTGTTATTTTTACATTTAACGAATTTAAAATATCATTTTTAAAATTAGCAAAAGGGCGAGAATTTTTATCATTTAAAATCTCCACATCTTTCAGAAAAATTTTATAACTTGGATCATAATGTCCAATTGCTTTTATTACAGCTTCTTTAGCTGAAAATTTTCCAGAAAAATGGATATTGGGATTTTTTTTTGAAATGCAGTAAGAAATTTCTTTTCTAGAAAATATTTTTTTTAAAAACATAATTCCATATTTATTAATTATTGATTCAATTCTAACAACATTTACGATATCATTTCCTATCCAGATCAATTAGTATTTTCCTTTTTAACAATTTCAACTAATTCGGAAATATCATTCAAATCATAATCAGCATCTGATTTTTTTGTATTAAATGTATCTCCATATTTTGCAAAAGCTGTTACCATCCCAACTTTTTTTGCACCAACAACATCTCTATCAGGCCAATCTCCAATCATAATTGCTTCTTGAGGTCTAATTTTTAAATTTTTACAAACTTTTTTAAAGGGTTTCGATGATGGTTTATGATAACCTGTATCATCAAACGTAACAACTGAGTCAAAAATATGGTGTAAATTTAACTGACATATTCTCATCCAAGCTTCTCTGCTAGGTGCATCAGATACTACACCCAATAATAATCCCATCTTTATTAACTTTATCAGTGTAGCGTTTACATTGGGATATAATGCCAAAGAAGCTTCTCTAGCTTTTCTATATGCGGAAATACTTGATGCTAAAATTTTAAAATTCTTCTTTTTTAGCTCACTTTCTATAAAATCATCAAAAACATTTTGATATTCGTAACCTTTGTCATCATAAATTGAAATGATTTTTTTATAAGCATATTCTTTATCAACATTCAAACCAGATTCAACCATTGCTTTAATACCAGATTTTATTGCGCGAGACTTCATTGACATAAAATCTAATAAAGTATTATCTAAATCAAAAATTACTGCTTTTATCACTATAATCCTTTTTCAATCAAAGTTAGCTCGTATTTAGCTATTTTTCGCCATTTTTTATCTTTAGCAGCATTTTCAAAAGCAGCTTTAGCAGCGACTTTGTTACCCAAGCCTTTTTCAGCTAAACCTAATTCATAATATGCACTGGCGTTTTTTGATTTGATATCAATAGATGATTTTGCAAATCTTTTTGCTTCAACATAGTTTTTTAAAAAATTATAAGAAGAAGCTATTTTTGAATGTGACTGAAAACTTTTAGGATTATTTTCTATAGATAGTTTATAGTTTTGTATTGCTAACAAATATTTTTCTTTTATCATATAAATTGATCCTATAGATTCATATGCTTTTCCATAGGATGGGTTAACTTTTACTGCATCTAGAAATGCGATTAATGCACTTTCATAATTTGAACTGTTGTAATATGCTTTACCAAGTGCATAATATCCTTTATCATAATTAGAATTAATATCAACTGATTTCTCATAATAAATAATTGAACTATCAAGATCACCCAGTTTTGTATATACATCTCCCAAAAGCTTATATGATTGAACGTGCTTATTATCATAAAAAATATTATCTAAGAGTACAAGTTTTGCTCCTTCGTAATCAGATAATTTATTTTTTATCAAAGCAATCTTAAATCTTGATTCAGAAAACGTAGGATCATATTCAACAGCCTTTGAATAAAAATTTATGGCTGACTCATATTCTGATCGCCTATATTCATCATTTCCTTTCTGAGTAAGTTTAGCAGCTATATTTGAAATAGATTGCTTGTATTTGTCATTATACGGATTAAAAATCAAAGCTTTTTTAAAATTGTCAACAGCTTTGTCAAATTCTTCAGTTCTGTAATAAATTAAACCAAAATTATAGTAAGCTAGCGCAAAATCCGAATATTGAACTATAATTTTTTCATAAGCATTAATAGATTCATCTATAAAACCATTTTCAAATGATTTTTGTGCATCATTGAGATTAGAGCGCATATCATTTAAATCACTCCAAAATTTTCTGTAATCTTCATTAGAAGGATCTAATTCGATTGCCTTATTGATATTTTTATTAGCTAATGATAAATCATCTAATTTCAAGTTAATCTTTGATGCCATATGATAAAAGGATGCATTGGTACTGTCCTCTGAAATCAAACTTTGTATCAAATCATTTGAATCTAAATATTTTTTATTAGAAAACAAGTTTTTAACTGATGGAAGATCAGTTGAAAAAGCAAAAGAAAAAGTAGTAAGTATTAATAATATATTCATGATACTCCTTATAAAGTTTTGTGCTGAAGGCGGGATTCGAACCCGCACATCCTAATTGGATACTGCCCCCTCAAGACAGCGTGTATACCAGTTTCACCACTTCAGCGAAACTATTTTGTTGTATCGATTGGAGGAGATTCTAAATTTAGATCAATTGGATTTGTTACTGTATTATCTAATCTAACATTTTTTTCAATGATACCTCCAGGACTTGTATTAGCTGATGGACTTAATAGCAAATTAATAACAATAGCTAAAAACATGTATATAAATGCAAGAACAGATGTGATTTTAACTAGAAGTTTATCACCACCCTCGCCTCCAAAAGCAGCTCCCATAGCTTGTTGGCCCATTGCAGTGCCCATACCACCAGAT